>Ga0209832_1001346_pt1 | contig 13549 bp, 13 predicted proteins | sample COGITO_mtgs_1104_2_FD_185516 | JGI IMG/M metagenome (GOLD analysis project Ga0209832, IMG submission 185516) | Pelagic marine microbial communities from North Sea - COGITO_mtgs_110407 (SPAdes) (version 2) | ecosystem: Environmental > Aquatic > Marine > Epipelagic ...
TATGTTGACCATAATTCTTTTTCAATATAGTAGGTATTAATTTCTAAAATTTTAATTATAATATCATCAGTCAATAGATCAAAATATAACATTTGTTGTAATATATATTATTAACATCATTTTTAGATATCAAAATACTTTTTAAGATTTATATTTAATTTTTTATTAAAAGTTTCAAAATTATTAATATAACTATAATCATCATCTTCTTCAATTTTAGTATTAATATCTTTAAAAAAATCTATAATATATGTAGGATAATTGTTAGATTCTTTAATAATTTTATCAATAATTTTTGATGGTGATTCTTCCCATAATTTTACATTAGTTTCTTGTAAATTAATTAAATAATTATAAATATCAATATGATAAGATTTATAATACTCTTCTATAGCATTTAATAGTTCTATTCGTATTTCTTTTGTTATTGAATTATCCCAATCATTAAATCTTTTTATTATCTCTTTTTCTGCTATATATGAATGTTGAACTTCGCAAGTTCTTCTATTATTTAAAAGAATATCAGCTCTTCTACATACATTTGTATCAGTTGTAGAACAGTAAAACTTAACTTCTCTCATATTTTCATCAAATAAACTTTCCATTTTATTATGCCATTTTCCAGTTGGCATTTTTTTTAATAATATATACTAATTATAAATCTTTATATATACTAAAGTGATAACATTATTTTATTTACTCAACATATGCTGGGTAAATATATTGAAAATATTAGATTATAAAGAATAAAAAATTTAAACATCGCTATGGAGTAATAAAAATAAAAAATATATAAAGATAATTAATTATAATTATATATGACACGAAAAAAAACAACGGATGAGTTTATTCAAGAAGCCAAAGAAATACACGGAGATAAATATGATTATTCAAAAGTGGAAGAATATGTTAATAATCATACAAAAGTAAATATTATTTGTTTAAAACATGAATTCATATTTCCAATTCAACCAAATAATCATATAAATAAAAAAAAACCACAAGGTTGTCCAAAATGTGGTAAAGAAAATATGTCTGCAAAATTAAAAATAGGATTAAAAATATTTATAGAAAAAGCTATGAATATTGAGAAACATAAAAATGTAGATGGATCACATAAATATAATTATAAAGATTTAAAAGAAGAAGATTATAAAAATAAAAAAGTAGAAATATTAATTTATTGTAATAAATGTGAAAAACCTTTTCAACAACAACCACAAGTTCATTTAAATGGTCATGGATGCCCAAATTGTGCCAATATTATTAGAAGTAATAAAATGCGAAAACCAGAAGAAACATTCTTTAAACAATGTAAAGAAATACATATAAATGAAGATGGAACACCAATATATAAATATATATCATCATATACAGGTAAAGATGACAAAATAAAATATAAATGTCCTTATCATGGAGTACAAGAACAAATAGCAAATGATCATGTAAGAGGACACGGTTGCAGGCATTGTTATTTTGGTACTGTATCTAATAGATTTATTCTAACAAAAATAGATTATTTAAATAAAATTGAAGATTTAAATAGCGATTTACTAAATCACTATGATTTTTCAAATATTTCAAATAATTTTAAATTAGGAGATGAAATTACGATAAAATGTAAATATAAAAATAAAGATATTATAATAAAAGCTAACACTTTATTATATGAAAGAATACATTGTAGTTGGTGTAAGTATGGAAGAAGTAAAAAATTTGCTAAATCAGAAGAAATGTTAAAGCAATTTATTGAAAAAGTAATGAATATTGATAAGCATAAAAATACAGATGGATCACATAAATATAGTTATGAAAAAAGTAAATGGTGTGGAACTGACAATTATATGGAAATATATTGTTATAAATGTAAAAAAATATTTTATCAAACACCACACTGTCATTTAAATAATGGTTGTTCTGGTTGTTGTAAAGGAAACTATTCATATAAGCAAATTATGTTTTTAAAATTATATTCTTTAATTTATAATATAAATATTCAACATGCTGAAAATGGAGGTGAATATATAATATCTAATTCAAAATATAAAGCAGATGGTTATTGTAAAGAAACAAATACTATTATAGAATTTCATGGTGATTTTTGGCATGGAAATCCAAAAATATACAATACAAATCAAATAAATCAAGTTAATAAAAAAACCTTCGGAGAATTATTTGATAAAACCATTGAAAAAGAAGAATTTATTAAAGAACAAGGATATAATTTAGTGGTAATTTGGGAAAAAGATTTTGATAATTTAATTAATATTGTAAAAAATATACAAAAAAAATGGAGCGAATACAAATCAAAAATATAAAAAGAAAAATGATATTAACATTTTATTATTTTTATTAATATGAATTACATAGAAATTATTTATAATTCTATCAAAGATTATGAAGATATTTCTAAATGTAATTTCTATGAATTAGCAAAACCTTTTGAATATTATTCAGCTATTTTTATTATATGGATATAGTATATTTTTATAAATAAAAAATGATTTAAAACATTTAAAAATATATATTGAATGATAATATAATAATGCCTTCTAAATGTATTACTTGTGATCTTAAACAACCAGCTTTTAATTTACCAGATCAGAAAAAGCGTTTATATTGTTTTGATTGTAAAACAGATGATATGATTGATATTAAGAATTCTAAATGTATTACTTGTGATCTTAAACAACCAGCTTTTAATTTACCAGATCAAAAAAAGGGTTTATATTGTTTTGATTGTAGGAAAGATGGTATGATTGATGTTAAGCATCCTAAATGTATTACTTGTGATCTTAAAAGACCACTTTTTAACTTACCAGATCAGGAAAAAGGTTTATATTGTGTTAATTGTAAAAAAGACGGTATGATTGATGTTATAAGTAAAAAATGTATTACTTGTAATCTTAAACAACCAGCTTTTAATTTACCAGATCAAAAAAAGGGTTTATATTGTTTTGATTGTAAAGAAGATGGTATGATTGATATTAAGAATCCTAAATGTATTACTTGTAATCTTAAACAACCATATTTTAACTTACCAGATCAGAAAAAAGCTTTATATTGTGGTGATTGTAAAACAAATGATATGATTGATATTAAGAATCCTAAATGTATTACTTGTAATCTTAAAAGACCATATTTTAACTTACCAGATCAAAAAAAGGGTTTATATTGTTTTGATTGTAAAGAAGATGGTATGATTGATGTTATAAATAAAAAATGTATTACTTGTAATCTTAAAATACCACATTTTAACTTACCAGATCAGAAAAAAGGTTTATATTGTGGTGATTGTAAAAAAGATGGTATGATTGATGTTAAAAATAAAAAATGTATTGGTATTGATCCTTTATGTGATCAACAAGCAAAGATACAAAAATATTGTAGTAGATGTTATTATTCTTTACATCCAGATAAAGCATCGAAACGAATCAAGTTTAGAGAACTTGAAGTATATAAGTTTTTACAAGAAAACTTTAAAGATCTAAATATTATTTATAATAAGCATTTAAAAGGAGATGGTCAATGTCTTAGAGATCAGCCAGATTTTTTAATACATCTAAACCATCATTCATTGATTATTGAATGTGATGAAAACCAGCATAAATATTATAATAAAGAATGTATAATACCTCGTATTCATCGCATTCAAGAAGCTTTAAACCGAAATATAATAGTTATTATGTTTAATCCAGATAGTTATATTGATGAAAATAATAAGAAAATTAAAGGTTGTTTCGGTATTGATAAAAAAACCGGTTTAGGTGTAATATCTAAAACAGATATAGATAAATTAAATAGTAGATTTATAACATTGAAAGATACTATTAATGAAAATATGATATATTCGGTTGATAATGAACCTATAAGAATAATAAAATTATTTTACGATACTACAGTATAATTATACAACAATTATAATTTGATGCGTATTTAATTATAAGAATTTTAAAATCAATAAAAATTATAAATACTTTTTATTAAAAAAATGATATTAATATCATATCATTAATATGATATTAACATCCTATTATATTAATGATAGGATATATTTATTTATTACAAGAACGAGAGTTTATAAAAACAAAAGAAAATATATATAAACTTGGAAAAACAAAACAAGAAAATCTTAAACGAATTCAAAATTATACAAATGGAACTAAACTAATTATACAATTAGAATGTGAAAATTGTGATATTAATGAAAAAAATTTAATAATAATTATCATAAAACAATTCTATAATTTCTATTGTTTTATTAGTTTTATTATCAATCCAATATTGGATTTGTAGATTTAATATTTTAATTCTTTCATTCCATTCAGTTTGTTTATGTATTTGCAATACACCTAAACCATTTACTTTCCAACAGGAAGATATCTTAACTCCATTTTTATCAATATAAGAATCTGGATTAAATCTTATAAATATAATTGGTCTATGATGTAAATCTTTTGATATTTCCATCAATCTTTTATTCTCACAACTACAATCATAATTAGTATGTTTATTTTCATCAACTTCAACTATTATAATACGATCACCCATATCAAGTAATAAATCTGGTCTGCGTTTAGAACATCCATCTTCTACCTTTTTATCGTGAATCCACGTAAAATCAGGATATTTTTCTTTAATTCTATCTATAACTTCTTTTTCTTTTGTTTTATAATTCCTTGATACTTGAATATCAGGAAAAATATTAATACAACAATACAGACAATAACCGTTGTATTTTGAATTTCCTCGTGTATGACACCAAGACGATTTACATAAAGAACTACCACCACATTCTTTACATTGTGATTTTTGTTTTCCGTGTTCGCAAATACTACTACCACCACATTCTTTACATTGTGATTTTAGTTTTCCGTGTTCGCAAATACTACTACCACCACATTCTTTACATCTTGATTTTTGTTTTCCGTGCTCACAAAAAGCACTACCACCACATTCTTTACAAGTTGATTTTTGTTTTCCGTGCTCACAAAAAGCACTACCACTACATTCTTTACAAGTTGATTTTCTTTTTCCGTGTTCGCAAATACTACTACCACCACATTCTTTACAAGTTGATTTTCTTTTTCCGTGCTCGCAAATACTACTACCACCACATTCTTTACATTGTGATTTTAGTTTTCCGTGCTCGCAAATACTACTACCACCACATTCTTTACATTGTGATTTTAGTTTTCCGTGTTCGCAAATACTACTACCACCACATTCTTTACATTGTGATTTTAGTTTTCCGTGTTCGCAAATACTACTACCACCACATTCTTTACATTGTGATTTTTGTTTTCCGTGTTCGCAAATACTACTACCACCACATTCTTTACAAGTTGATTTTCTTTTTCCGTGCTCGCATTTTTTAGAAGGCATTTTAATAAATTTAAATTAAAAATGTAAATAAATCATTTTTATATATTAAAATTTTAAAGTGTTATTAAATATAAAAATGATTATTTACATATAATCATATTATTACAATGAAGATACTTATAATAGTAGAATCAAACGCAAAAGCAATCAAAATTCAAGAATTTTTAAAAGATCAAGAAAATCAATATATTACAACTGCATCATATGGTCATATAGAAGATCTTAAAAAAACTGAAATGTCTATAGATTTTCAAAATTGGACTGCTATATATGAATATACAAACTTAAAAGCTATTAATAATATTAAAAAATTATTAAAAACAGTTGATGTTACATATATCGCCTCAGATCCAGATAATGAAGGTTCGCAAATTGCAAACAGTATATCAAAAATTTTAGATAAAAATATGCAAAGATATAGGATTACTTTCAATGAAGTTACTAAATCCGCAATTTTAGAAGCAATTAAAAATAAACATCGAATTGATTATAATAAAGTAAATTCTCAAATAACTAGAAGGTTATCTGATCGTCTATTCGGTTATAAACTTTCTCCATTGTTATGGAACTATTTTAACATAAATATATTATCAGCTGGTAGAGTGCAATCACCGGTCTTAGCATGTATTGTAAAAAACACAAATAATGTAAATAATCCAAATCCAGAAATAACTTATAAAATTAAAGGTGATTTTGATAATAATTTATTAAATACATTGTATGAAGGAGATAAAGAAAAGATAGATAATATAGTTTTTAACAAACTTTATAATTTAACGTATAATATTACAGATTCTATACAAAAACCACCACCACCGTATATTACTTCAACATTACAGATGGATTGCAGTTATAGTTTTGGTTTATCAAGCAAACAGACAATGGATATTTTACAAAAGATGTATGAATCAGGTTATATTACGTATCATAGAACATCTTCATATTCTGTAAGTAATCAATTTAAATTTCAAACTGCAAAATATGTTTTAGAAAATTATGGTGAAAAATATTCAAATCCAAATAATTATAATTTTAAACCAGGAGCGCACGAATGTATAAGGATAACAAATATTAATAAAACAAGTTTAACCGAAGATGATATACAACATAAGATATATAAATTAGTTTATAAAAGATCATTAGCAAGTCAATTAAGTTATGCGTTGTATGATCAATATAATATAGAATTAAAATATGATAAAGATATATTTAAAACAATAAAAAAAGTATTAAAGTTTGATGGATTTTTAATACTAGATAAAAAAGAGATTTCTAAAGAAACTTTAAAATTTCCAAATAAACTTAAGATATTGAAAGTATATACGGAAGCATCAGTAAATAAATTAACATTGTATAATGATACAACAATTATAAAGTTAATGGAAAATGAAGGAATAGGAACACCTTCTACATATGCTACAATAGTATCATCATTATTTAGTAAAAACTATGCAGAGTATTGTAGTAATCCTAAGAAACAAATAAAAGCAAAAGAATATTTCAAAATAAAAGATAATGAAATAACCGAAAAAGAAGTAGAACTAGAGTTATATACAAAAGGAAATAATAAAATGATAAGGAATACCGAAATAGGTAAAAAGATCGTAGAATATTTGAATGAAGTTGCACCATATATAATAAATCCAGAAACAACAAAAATAATGGAAGAACAGATAGAATTGGTAGCAGAAGGTAAAGTAGATTATAAAAAGATCTTGGATAAGTTTAATAAAACTATAGATGAATCAATTTTAAACGCACCTAAACGCACCATAGAAACGGAACCTAAACTGATAAAAACTAAATATGGTAAATGTATATTGACACCAAATAAGAAATATATAAATTACGAAGGCTACTTAAAACAACTTGATAAGAAAAGTTTATCAAAGAATGATATAATATTTTTGGTAAAATTACCGATAAAGTATAAAGACGATCAAGATCTAGTGGTAGGTAGGTATGGTATTTATTTGAAAGATAGTAAAAACAATATAGCATTAAAACCGACAGAATTGAAAGATATTATAACTACACATAAATTAAAATGACATTTCTATGTCAATACAGACATATTTTTGGAAAAGAAAAGGAAGGAATACATTCATATAGAATTATGGATATAGCAATTATGGATGTATTATTTACATTTATAGGTGCATTATTAATAGCATATTGCTTTAAATTAAATATAATATTGGTTTTTATATTTTTAATAATATTAGGAACAATAATACATTATATATTTTGTGTGGAAACAACAATAACAAAAATGTTTTTATGAACTTAGTTTTTTAATTTGATTTTTATAATTTTTAATTTTAATTTGTAATTGTTGTTTTTGTTTATCAGTAAGTTTTTTATTTTTTAAAATAGTATTTGCTTTCTTAAGTTTATCTTTAATTTCATTTATTTTATTAAGTTTTTGTTCTTTTTCTATTTTTAATTTTAATTTATTAATTTTACGTTTATATTGTTCTTTTTGTTTTTCAGTAAGTTTTTTATTTGTTAATAATTTACGTATTTGTTGTATTTGATGTTTATATAATATAGATCCTCCTTTAGCTTGCAGTTTTTGGGCTATTATTAGTGGTGTGGCTTTTACTACTAATACTTCTAGTTCGTTCTTAAGTGTGATAGTTTTGAGATCATGTTTCATTTTCTCCCTTATTTCATCATATTTATTTTTACTCGACTTATTATCCATGGCAGTAAAAACACTATTAATAATGGTTGTTTTTAAAGTAGTATCCCTATCCTCATTAATCTCTATATAGTGTTTTTCTATTTTATTTAGTAAGTTTGTTTTTAGTGAATTAAATTTGCGTGTATTAAGGTTTATTTGTAACTTAGTAGGGCGCGCAACCCAGTTTACAAGGTCAGGTCTTTTAAAATAATTGTTTAATTTTGGTGCTGTGTCAATGATTACATCATGTAAAATAATAATTAAATATATACATATTAATATAGCCTCTATAAGCTTTGTTATAATGACGTTATTACCAAGCTTTTTAAAAATAGGCTCAAATGCTTTTGTGCTGGCACTAAAAAACCCAAGGTCGCTCATACGACGACCAAACTGCATGTGGAGCAGATTTAATTGTGTTTGTAGGGTTTTGGGGTCACATGTCTGTCCTTGTCCGTGTGTAGCTTCGGTTTGGTGATATTTTTTGAGCTCTTGAACTAGTAGTAATAAACATTTAGTTGCTTCTGTCAAATAATCTGTAAGTGTGTCATAATTAGCTTGTAGCATATTAGTTTTTACAGCCTCAATAACATTTTTAAACTCGGATGCTATATCTTCAACATTAGCTATTATTCTGGGTTGGCTAACAATACCTTCACTAGCTATTATACTGCGTTGGCTACCATTACCTTCAACCTCATTATCTAATGTATTGGACTTATTATCTAATTTACTGGGTTGGCTAACAATACCTTCTTTCGAAGTATTACAACCCATATTTATTTATTATATATATATTTATTTAGTTTTTACACAAGGTGTTTGTATATCAAAAATAGTTTCTAAAATATTTGAGTTACTAGAATTACTAGAATTACTATCATACACAAGTGTCATTGGTTGATTATCAGTATCATTATTAAAAATAAATAATCTATATTTTTTGTTATTTTGTGTAATCATAGTATTAAATGTAGAGATAATTTGTTTTACATTAGTTTTATATATTCTTTCATCTACAGTTGGTAATCTAGGTGGTTCAGTATTATCAGGATCTTGTAAAAAGTTTTTTAAAGTAGTAATAGCTCTAGTTTTATTTCTTGTTAATAATTTACACGTATTAACTCCAGGTATAGCAAATATAATTTGATAGTTTGTTAATTTTTTTATATTCACTAGCCAATCTGGAAAACTAGTGCCTGTTGTTTCTAATACAAAATTTTGTTGTTTATCAATTAATTTTTTCAATTTAATATCATTTGTATTATCACAATTAAATCTTTTATGTTCTTTAGATGTAAAATCTTTTGTTAAAGTTAGCTTTGCATTAGCTTTATTAAATTGAATATCTTGTTTATTAAGTAATGTTCCATAGTAGCGAGATGATTTATAACAATATGTTTGACTTCTTGTTGAAAAATAAAACTGGTTAAATGTTTTTTGTAATCCTGTATCACCTTTTTTAAATAACTTTATAAGTTCATCGTATGATTTAGTGTTTAAAAACTCTTTAACTTTTTTTCTATAATATGGATTATCAACCACCAAATCATCAATTAAAACTTTATTTTTAGTGATTGGTAGTTTTAAGTGTTCGCAAACAGGTTTTATTAATGAACTTTTACCTGATCCAGTAGGACCCATTGTAATTAATAGATATGGATTTTTGGATGACGATGACATATTTAATTTATTTATATAAATAAAATGAGTTATTACAAAGAAATTGATGGTATAAAATATGATAAAGCTATTTTAGATATAGCTGACGAACAAATAAAAGGTCGTGGTGATGGTAGATTATCTGAAGATGATATGAAATTAATAATAAAAGCTGTAATTGATCGTAAAAAAATAACAAAAACTGAATATCTAACAATATTTTATTTAATTAAGAATTATAATATAACTGAGAAAGCGTTAGATAGTTTAGCTGAAGGTTGTTCAAGTATTTTAACATTAGTTTAGATTTAAATAGATCATAACAATAGCGATACCTAACATAATAATAGTTAAAAGTGCGTAAGCTATGATAGTCATATCAGCATTTTTAGTCATAATAGCAATACCATTAAATAATACTAAACAAATTAATGTATAAATCATTAAAACTATAGCAACATCTTTAATAATACTAGCTTTTCTAGCATTAGATTCATATTTACTAGCATAAGAATATAAAGCAACAGATATACCTGTAGCTGTTAGACAACTACGATTTATTGAAAACAAATCTCCAGTTGATAAAGACAACATATTTATTATAATTCCAGATGTTTTATTTTGGGTGTAATGCGTTTAACGGTATTAACTATTTTTTTTTCTCTATTATCAAATATTTTATTGATTAACTCTTCACCAGTAAGATCTTTATATTCTAGCATTTTAGCTTTAATATCATTAACCTTTAAAGGAACTAAAGATTCACGTTGTCTTGCTTTGATTTTAGAATTATTAATAGATACATCGTGATAATTGAATTTAAACATAAACTCTTTAATATATCCGGATAAAGCATTTTGTAATTTACGTCGTTCTCGTATAGCAATTGATAATTTATTGATTTGTTCATCCATCTTTAACCATTCCGCCATTTTATTTTTAAAATCGTCTAGTTCTTCTTCAGTAGGTGTTTTTTCTTCTAGAGTATCATCTACAATTTCTGTTTCTGACATTGTATATATATATTATATATTAATAATCTTTTATACTAGTTTTTTCAAAGTTTTAAGTTTATATTTAATAAGGTTTTTGATATTTTCAGGTGCTTCGTGTGTTTTATTATAAAATTGTTCATTAACATAATATAACCGAGTTCCATTAGCATATATTATTAACAATGGATGTTTTTCATAATTTTTTATTATAGTATTATTAATAAATAAATTACAAGTTTCACCTACATCTTCGATAGTATTACGTATAACGGGATCTTTATTTTTATTTAAAAAGTTATAAACTCTATGGTGAATTACGATGATAACGAGATCTAATATTTCACTTGCTGAAAATAAATGAATTTCTGAAGTTTTTAATTTATCATCTGATATAATGTTATTAATATCGTTTTCTTTATCTTGTCGTTTTACAAACTTAGCGTATATAGATGTAACGTGAGTATTTGGGGATATTTTAAGAACAGTAGAAATGATTTTTTTATAATCAAATATATAGCATAATAAACTAAAACCTTCAACGGAACCAAATAATTTTTTAATATTATTAATAGCTAATTCTTTTATTTCTTGAGTTTTATCTTTAGATACTATTTCTGTTAAAAGATGATAAATATCATCATTACTATAATTGTTACTATTAATATAATGAAATTTATAACTATCCCATTTTGAACTTAATTTAATTGCTTCACCTTTTGTAAATGGTAAATTTAATACTATATTATTTATAGTTTTAGTATGTTTTGTTTCATTTTTACTAATATTAGTTTTGTATTTAGGATTAAAAAAAGTTTTATAAATATCAATAGCTTTATTACTAAATTGATATGTATCTTTATTATAAGTAATATTATCAGTCATAAAAGTTTTATTGAAATTATAAGAATTATACCAATCAGTAATATTATTATGGTTTTGAATTTCATCTTGGAATTTTGAATCTGTTATATCATTATTATAAATATTATCAACTAAGGTTTCTAACTCTTTATCGTTATTTTTTTCTGAAATTAATTCAATATTATTATAAGGTAATACAGTATTATTGAATAGTTGAGGTTTAAGATCACTGTGTATTACATTAAAATTATATTTGTTATTAAAATTAATAGTTTTAACAAAATTATTTTTATACATAACTTCATCATATAATTCAATATTATTACATTGAATTATTTCAAATAATCTATTAAGTAATATAGGTGCAATAGGATCACATTGTATAATAATATTATTGTTTAATATAAAATGATTTACGGATAAATTATTATTTAATAAAACAATTTTAATTTGATGATCTTTATCGTCATTATAAAGAGCAACATATTCTTTAAGTCTATCTAATATATCTGTATGTATATCTGACGATATTTCAATATTATTTAATTTATTATTTGATGAAATATCAAAAATATATTCAGCACTATTTGTTGATTTTAATATAATAGGTTCATATTTATTAATATTAGAATTATAAAAAATATGAATAGTTTTATCAGTTTCTGATAACATTTTAAGATTATCATATTTAACGTATAATGGTGTTAAGAAACTAAAATTATTATCATTTTTATATTTCCATATATATAAATTGTGTTTTAAAGTTAAAGCAATAATACTATATAAATAATGTGGATTATTAACTTTATCATTTAGTAAATATTTAAAGTATTCTGTTATAGCATATTGAATATGTTTTAAAGTTATTTCATTAATATTAATATTAAATTTATTTTTATTAATTACTTTTTTATCGTGTCTGCGATGTAGATCGTTATAAACTGATTTTTTCATAAATTCTCTAAGAATATAGCCATTTTCTAGTGATATAAACTTAATAAAATCAAGATTATTATACATAGTAGTAACAAGTTCTTTACGATCTTTATATTTTAAGAGAACTGTTAGTATATCAATAAGATCATTTTTATCATTTTTCATTCCTGCTCTGAAAGCACATAATTTTGATCTTAATTTATCAGCACAATTTAATCCAGATGAATTATTATTTAAATAATATAGTATGGATTGTGGTAATATTCCATATCGTTTATATTTAATTATTTTATTATATCCGGTATATATATGCGTATTACTTGCACTAAAACTATCACGTGTTTTATCAGGTTCTTTATCCGGTTCTTTATCAGTTTTTTCGGGTGTTTTGATAGTTACTTTCTTATCTTTAAGATAACAGCAAGGTTTTCTATAATTATCTTCATCAAAATAGTTAACAAAACGTGGTGGATTACCAGGTTTATTATAAGTTCCTTCATTTGTTGAATATATATTTATAGGTTCTTCACCTTTTTCACATTTATCAGTTGCATTTTTAATAGGGTGTTCGCTAGTAGGACACCAATATCTTGGACAAAAATAAGTATTTTCACCAATTGTTAGATAATTATCAACATATTGATTAGCATTGGCTTTATATTTTTCAAATTTTATATTGCTTAATCCCATAGGTTGCCTATTACTTCCACAAGATTGTGCATACGTTTTTTTACGATTGAATGCATCAGAAGCAAATAATTTATCATCTAAACCTTTTAAGATAGTTAATTGGTTAATTTCACTTTTTTTTCCAGGCATACCGCCTAATGATTCTGATGATGTTTGTAGTGAACCTAAAGAATCATCTGAATTTTCAATTTCAGGTGTTGATAAAGATGATGATGATGATGATGATGATTGTTTTTTTACAGGTTCTTTATTTTCTTTTGCTGTTTTAGAATTATATGTAATTCTAGATAACCAAAAAGTAAAATAACCTAATTCTAAAATAGATTTAATATTA
>Ga0209832_1001364_pt1 | contig 13441 bp, 10 predicted proteins | sample COGITO_mtgs_1104_2_FD_185516 | JGI IMG/M metagenome (GOLD analysis project Ga0209832, IMG submission 185516) | Pelagic marine microbial communities from North Sea - COGITO_mtgs_110407 (SPAdes) (version 2) | ecosystem: Environmental > Aquatic > Marine > Epipelagic ...
GCGTCCGCCACCTGGAGGAAAAGACTCAGATGATTGTTGCTGCTCTTCCCGTTCCCGTTCACGTAGATTATGAGTCGCCAACGGTTTCCCTTCTCGTCGGTCGTTATCCGGCTGTATTCTGCCTTCTTGCTCCCGCTCTCCCTTTTCATGAGGTAATTGGGAATGTGGCAGGTGAAGGTGCACGTGGAGGGGGTGTCCTGGGGCTTCCACTGCTCCGGCGCTTGGTGTTCCGAGGTGCCGTCCGAGTGGTCGTCCCCCCCGAGGCTTACGGATCCGGCGTCGGGACCGGCGGGACCGCCCCCGACGATGGAACCGTCGGCGTTCACCACCGCCCCCGATGACGCCGGCCCAGACCAGGAGACGGGACCAGATGCATCGATTCCCTGGGACCCTTTCTGCGACAAATCAATCGTCATCGGGACTATTCAGTGTATCAACCCCCACTCAAGCGTTTTAATTGGCCGGAAATGGACAAGGGAGTCTGTAGTCAATCTTTTTCTCTGCGGGCCACACTTCTCGAACCATTTTCGTGATAAAGAGAATTTAGGGTTTAAAGACAGATTTTATCTTTCCATAGGATACCCACAGTGTATTCATTCTCGTAGAGCATTCAATTTACCTCAGAAAACCCCTATAATAGAGCATTTAAACCCTCTCATCCTCCTCTCTAGTAGCGTTTTTGTAGGCCTATTTCTTCCGAACAAATATGCGCGTCGAGAAGTGCTACTTCTGCTCGAGTCCATGTTATCCGGGTCACGGGATGAAATTCATCCGGAACGACAGCAAGGTTTTCAGATTTTGCAGGTGAGGACTTTTTTTCTGTGGTCTTGTGGACGCTTCCGCTCGCTCCCACAACGTTCTCTGGTGTGCCGGGAAGAATTTGGCCGCTGGGTGTGGTTGAAATGTATTCAGCCCGACCGTGATGATGCAAAGACACGCAAATGACACTCCATACTCACACGCAAATACTTTTACACCGCGACAACGACAACGACAACGACAACAACAACAACAACAACAACAAAAATTGACAGATCGAAATGCCACCGGAGCTTTAACAAGAAGCGCAATCCCCGTAAGGTTGCCTGGACGAAGGCGTACCGCAAGACCCGAGGGAAAGAGATGGCCGTCGACACGACGTTTGAGTTCGAGAAGCGCCGCAACCGCCCTGTTAAGTACGACCGTGACCTGGTCCAGAAGACTATCGGGGCCATGGAAAGGGTCCAGGAGATTAAGGAAGACAGGGAGAAGAGGTTCTACGAGAACAGGATGAAGGACAGGGAGACGATCGTGAAGAACCAGAAGAGAGCTGAGCTGGAGAAGGGTATGTCACTCATCGTCCCGGCGATGGCCGACAAGGACAAGGTGATGAAGAAGATTGTGGAGAATGTCAAGGAGAAGGTCAAGAAGAGGCAGAGCCAGAAGGAGCAAATAAAGTCGGACAAGAGGAAGAGGAAGAAAGTCAAGGACGAAGACAGCAGCGACGACGACGATATGATGGAGTGAGAAAAACCGCGTTGCGCTTGCGCTCGGGTTTTTGTCGACACTGTTTTGTTGCGAAAGATTGTTTGTTTGTCGTGTCGTGTGTTTGTTGTTGTGTGGCAGAATTATTATGTTAAAATTTAACCTGGCTGTGAGATTTTTTGCTATGATAAAAAAATAACGATAGACAGAAGGCCTATTGGTAACGCAATACAACATTTTTACAGTTTACTTGTCTCGCAAATGTCACTGGCCTGGCCTGGCCTGGCCAGCCGGCACATCATTCTTCAGTCACCTTCCCCTCCTTCGGCTCCCCCCCCTTCGGCGGCTCCCTCCCCCTCCGGCGGTTTCAATACTGCAAGACTCCCGTGGATATCTAATACCCTCGTTGACTGGTCCAATTGAATCACTGTTCCATCCCCACCATCGACGCCCAACTGCAAGAATCCTGCCTCTGGCTTGACAAACTCGATTTCTTCCGCCTGCAACCAGCCAACAATTTTAGCCTCCAGCATTCCCACTGTGTCCAGACCGGTAATTTCCAAAGGTCCGACAATCCGATCCTCGCTAAGGCCCAAGGTCTCCTTGGTAATATTGATTCTTACCCTTCCGACCTCGGCTGCCCTCCTATTCTCCGCCTCCTGCATGAGTTTTTCCAGTCTCTCCTTCTCTTTTTTTCCTTCGAGCTCGTACAGCTCCACCTGTCGCTTGAGACACTCTGTCAACACACTGTCGACGACTTGTCCTCCGAAGGCCTCGGCCTTCAATCGCTTGTCCACCTCATCAAGCAACCAAGGCATGAAATTGTTCTTGATGGCATCAGTTGTAGGAAGAATCCATTTCCCTTCGGCGACCTCCTCCTCGTATATTTCGTCGATAATAAGTGGCATGAATTCCTTCTGGTGGCGGAGGGCCGCGACCTTGAAGCGAACATCGTCCTGTTCCCCTGCAAACTCCCTCTCCCTCTGCAACTTTTTGTTTTTGGCCCGGAGCTCTGCAATCTTTTCCTTCTCCAAATCTCGGATTCGCTGAGATTCTGCGTTCTTCTCCGCGGTCAGCTTCTGGTAGTCCATCTCTAGCGCGTTTAGTTCTTCTTCTTGCTCGACTTCCAACAAACTCTGCTCTAAAGTCTTGCCGATGATCACTTGCAGCAAGGGTTCCACCTCCGTGTCAAAGTCAAAGCATTCGTCATCCAGCTGAGTGGCCGTGTCAATTCCAGTCTTCTGGGGAATGTAGGGTGGAGAATCCGGTCTCGGCTCGAAATTAGCAGTTTGTGTGCTAATAGAATCGGTGGCGATCGGGGCGATCTGCTCGATAAGATTCGGGGTGAGATCCAGGTCATCCTGCACGATGCTGTGCGTCGGCTGCTGGTCATAAAGTGATACTTTCTTCTTGGGTTTACGACGCCTCTCGCGGGGCTTTGTATCCGGTATTGTCACGTTCTGGCTCCGTGACAGGAGAGCTTGGGCATCCACCTTTGCCATGTTGCGGTTGCTATAGGTGCTGCCCTTGGCAACTCTAGGGTCTTTCAGGATGTTATTGGGGATAAAGATGTCTGCATCGTCACGGTACTTGCTTTTCGGTTTTGTCACCGCCCGGGGCTCAGATGCGTGTTCGAAAGCTGGCATGGCTATTTAGGATGGAAGATAGGAAAAGAAGGCAGACCTGGAGGGGTATACAGGCGTGAGGTGAATTGTAACAGCTGCACTTTGTTGCTGGCTTAGTGGCAGGTGGGTGGGTTTGGCGGAAGTCGTGAAGTGATGTGTGTTGTGCTGAACTAGAGTTAGGCAGCTGATCACTTTTGAGACGAAGGAAAGGAAGTTACTGTCTCTTTTAACTGACTCTTTCTTCTCATCGCAACACCAAAAAGCTCGTTTTGCTCACAGACTTATATCTCAGCTGAATTTTGTCCTGGAACTCAAAAGTCACATCTCTGCGCCGTATACCTTCCACTCTCGTACGATGTCGGAACATCATGCTGAGGAGGTGCCCCAAACTGAAAATGACGGTGATCAGCAACAGACGATCGAGGACGGAGATGATGAGGATGTGAATGCACCCACTTTGGCCAAGATTAAGAACATGAGTTTTCCCCTGATGGTGGCAAGCAGTAATCAGCGTCACCCAAAGAACATCACCACTGCCAGATTTCTTAAGAAGATAACTCACTTGAATTGCAATGACAAAAAAATTGTGAGCATGAAAGGAGGTGGGTAGTTGTTTGACCTTCGCTTCGCGCGAGGACAGCTTGCCGATTCTTTTTCGCGTGCGTGTGTTAGTTCGTTTTTAAATCGTCTCCGGCCAGCACCGCCTCACACCAGCATCCCTTTTTCCATCTTATTCCCTTGGTACATACTTGCTTGTTGTTGTCGCCTCTTTCTGCTTGCTGAAAATCCACTTAACTTCTTGCTCCACATCCACCGCCAATCTACAAAAAACAAAACGCAGTGGAAATATGCAAGAAGCTGAAGAATCTGTATCTATACAACAACAACTTGAAAAAAATCGAATCCATCTCTGGGCTGCAGGACCTCACCCATCTCTACCTGGAGAACAACCAAATCTCTAAAATTGAGAACCTTCCCACCTCTTCCCTACAAAAATTGTACCTGAACGAGAACGATATTATAGTGATTGAAAATTTGGAAGAATGCGCAAGGTTGACTGAGTTGCACGTCGCTGGGCAGCGCCTCCCCCCTAGACAACCTCTCAGCTTCGCTCCATCTGTTCTGAACACTTTGTCCCAAACCCTCCTTGTCCTTAACATGAAGGACTGCAACCTCTTTGATGTTTCCCCTATCCTCAACCTCCCCCTTCTTAGAAAGCTTAACCTGAGCAAAAATAATATCTGTGGAATGGACCATGCCCTTTCTTTAATGCAGCTTGAGGACCTTTTAGACCTCGACCTTAGGGGCAACCCTGTGGTCAAAGTTCCCAAGTATATGGAGAACATTGTCGCCAACTGTCCCCCCGATTTTGTGAGACTTGACGGTAATGAGGTGCATGAGAACCACAAGGTGTGTCTCAAGGCACTTGTTGCGTACAAGAGCCGGGGGGGGGACGGTACCCTCGGCGGGGGCAGAGGAGGACACGGTATGGACATGGGAATGATGAGGGACACAAGTGACATGAGCTTTGGAGTAGGAGAAGGAGGAGGAAATGACGAAGAGTGGGGGGCACAAGCTGGTGCAATAGATTTTGTGGATGGCCAATTTAAATAAATATTAATATGGCAAGAGACCACAATGTACTAATGAAATACTGCTGTAAGGAATTAAGCGAATGTTTTAGATTGCCAACTTCAACTTCAATGTAAAACAGAGGGGGGAGAGAAGAATCGTAAAGTACAACAACATAATACACACACGCAAGTATTTTATACAACTTAATTTATGTTATGCGTCGGCAGGTTTGTCCCACTGAGTCACGCCAGTCTTTGTGTTGTGGTAGTAGGGTTGACCGCTGAAATTGTCTGTCCAGACCTCCCAGTCACCTTTATGGCTACTCTTCTTCGCTTTCAAGATAGGCTGGGGAGGGGGGGGAGGAACGGCAGCGGGAAGGACATCTGATATGCTTAACTCACTCAGACTGTTGTTGCTGCTGCCCCCAGTACGGAAGCGAACACCGTTTTTAGAGAAATCCCACTCCTTACTTGAAATGCCATACACCAATTCGGCAAAGAACTTCCTGACTAGCAAGATCATTTTCGTGTTCATGAGGCTATTCACACAGCCGCCGTTCTCCTCCATCGCGTAGAACTTTGTGAGCGCAAACGTCGCAAGCACGTAAAAGATGTATTGTTTTACCATAAAGATGCAGTCCAGGATGACCTGCTCGTCGATTTTCTCCGTGGCGGCTTCAACGTCATCGTCGTTGAAAATTTTGGTCGCATCAATGTCGTCGATGTAGCCCTTTTCGTTGTAAAATTGCAGTTTCATGGGCATCTCTGCCTTAAAGGCGTCGGCATTCAACAAAGCGGCCAATTGAAGGGCTCCCATTGAGTACGGTCCGTACGTTAGCATGGACATTAACCGCCCTGCCACATTGCCCCTCAGAGATGTTAAGGTGGGGTTGAGTCCTCCCGTCATTATAGCTACCAAGCCAAACACGACAGCTGCTAGTTGTGAGTTCTTCTCGGGGATCGCCAAAGAAATGAAGTATCCCAGGCCAGTCCCACTCAAATTAATGCACACAATGACCAAATACATCACGATGAACTCGACTTGGGGGTTAGCGATTCGGTAGAATGTGCTCAAATAAAAAAGCGGGTTGATCAGGATCATTGGCCACGCGGCAAGAACTTTTCCGAAAAAGTAGCTGAAGCTGCTGATTCCGCTGTGCATCTCTCGGCGGAAGATGGCGGTCTCGGGCCCAAAGCACCTGAGAGAACTTATAATAGCCAGGAGCCCATTATTAGTTGCCGTGAACTGTGCCACGATAATTTCGTCAGTGCTCGAAAAACCGCTTACGATACCAGCAAACACCAGCAAAAACGCATCGACCATCAAAGAACGGCGGTTACCGCTGATTTGGGTTATGCTCCTGTTGGTGAAAATCCAAAGTTGCTCCATCCTACCGGGTGTGTTGGGCACCGGAATTTCTCGGCCTGCCAAAGTTGGGTCGACAACTCTTTTCTCTTCTTTTAAAACGTTCTCTTCGTAATGTCTCCAGCTCTGCGCCACGTCACCGTGCTTTGTTTTCTTGTTTGCAGTTATCACGTCGAGGAAAAAGTCCGCTGCCGAGGTTTGATTGGGTAGGGGAATTTTCAAATATTGTTCGAAGTAATTGAGCGCCCCGGAAGTTTTTCCGACGTATACCGGGAAACCTCCCTTTTGCAACAGTACCAAGTTATGAATAAGCAGCAGCGCTTCAATTCTTGGCTGGTGAATTACCATAACGACAGTCATGCCAAGTTTGGCAAGCCTGTCGAGCGAGCTGATGAGATCTATCGTAGTCGTCGCATCCAAACCAGAGGTGGGCTCGTCGAGATATAAAACCAGAGGGGAACCCATCAACTCGATGCCAATGTTGACGCGCTTCCGTTGACCTCCCGAGATTCCTCTTGTCAACTCGTCACCAATTTTCTCATGCTAGGGTTGGTTAGGGTTAGGGTTAGGGTTAGGGTTGAGCGGTTATTATAAAGGATTGGGTGTGACATTGATTGGTAATGTCCCATATGGGGGGTTAGTTTCATTTTTTACATACCTGGACGTGTGCCAGGCCTAGAATATCTATAACCTCGTTGGTGAAGCTCCTTCTCTGGATGCTACTCATGTAAGGATCTCCCTTGAGCTTTGCGTAATAGCGCAGATTTTCTCGGACAGTCAAATCGCGGTGCATGATATCGTCTTGAGGCACGAAACCGCATATGTGCTGAATCGTCATCACATTTTTCTTCTCCCCGTTGATGTAAATGTCTCCCAAAACCTTCCCCCCGTCCTTGATTCTGTTGGTGAGCGCGCTCATCGTTGTGGATTTCCCGCATCCACTCGGGCCCATAATTGCCGTCATTGTACCACTCTTAAATTCCCCGTTTAGATTGTTTAAAATTTTCTTGCCGCTCCGCAAAACGACGTTCAACTTCTCGAATCTGATGTCGATCAGATTATTCGAGTTGGGCGCGACAGAATTGCACCTTTTGCCCCTAGTGTCGGTATCGTCCCCTTCGACGGCTCGAACGCTGCTCATCAAATTTTTGGCGCTTCCAATCATCTTTTTTAACGTTTTCCACTGCTCAGGAGCCTTTCCCATAGGGTTTTCTTCGTATTTAAAGCTGCCGCTACTATCCATCCCCTTTAGCATTGGATTCTGGCCACTGCCACCACTAGAGATACTGCTTGCCATTTTTTTGCCACTCTTGAGGCCGAACAAGCCCCTCTGCCTTATCTCCCTCTCCTGCATCTCAATCTCAGCTTTCTGCGCCTTGGTGATGGATATGTGTTTGCCGTCGGTTCCCGCCATCTCCACACCTGCTAGGCCCTCGTCAGAGTAGCTAGCGGCCTGTTTCTTGGTATTCTTGGCCGACTTAGAGGATGAATTATCTGTTTTAGGTCTATTATTGAAAGCATTGTACCGAAGATTAAATTGACGTTCGATCTTCTCATGGAGCAGTCTTTTCTGTCGATTCTTCCAGGACAAGATAGATATGGAGCCAAAGGAAACGATAAATATGATGATGGCCGCGAATATCAGACCACTTTCCGTCGCAGGCTCTCTCATGCCCTCCTCCGTGCATATTTCCCACGGAAAGCAGAACCGGGGTAAGGAAGCACCCTCGGGACAGACGGATCCCACAGGGCATATGAGCTGGATGCCGGGGAGAAGGCAAAAATATCCCTCCGGACAGATCCCGACTTTATCCTGCGTGCAGAAGTACCCCCAGTTACGAGGGCACTCTACGTCCATTAACATTGACGGGCAGTAGTGTCCATATGGGCAGCAGAATGATCCTCCGAAGTATGACACCTCCCCCGACCCACTAGCCGTCAGCGACTCACTGCAGTTGTACCAGTCGCTGTACGAGAAGTCATACTCGGCTCCGTCATTGCCTTCGAAGTTTCCTGAGTACCTGTCGTTTGGAAGAACTTCTGTGCCTTGTGAATTTGGAAGTAGACTGGCTAAATTGGCTGGGACGCCCAATAATTCGTTGTGGGTGGCGTTGAAGCGAACTATGTTATTAAACTTGGCAAAAAAACCACCTAGATAAGTATTGTTTGCACTATGATGGATGGTGTTGACGTATGTCTTGCTACTGTCGTACGCAAGGTTGGTAGAGTGTTGTATGTGCTGGCCCCTGCTCCCAATGTCAGTCAATAAAGGAGACGGTTCGTACTTCGATGCCGTCGGGTTCCAATCCAACACTAGTGCAGACTGGTTGCAGTACTGAGCGGTGACTTTCAACTCTTTCCCCGTGAGGGGGTCAAGAACGAAGTTCTCCCAGCTGTTGAATCCCCCCGCGACGAGAACTTTTGTGCACCTGCCTGACGCATCGCGGACAGCGCAGTCCAGGGAGAGAACCTTGCCAGACGGGCCCCCGCTGATCCCTTTCGGCCTGGCAGCCATTTGGGTCGCGATCACGCCATTTAGAGCGGCGATGGGGGAAGTCAAGTCTATCGAGGGAATGGGGATGGCAACCAGATTCTGATAGCCAAAGTTCATCGATGTTCCGTCCCCATTGAGGATTCCACCCTTCTCAAAGGATCCCCCCAACAGGATTTCATCATCGCTAACCTTGAGGGTGGCAGCCACCTCCCCCCAGATGGGCTCACAGCAATACTGTGGGGGTGCGGGGCCCCAGCAAGTTGGAGATGCAAGCATATCCTGGCCTACAATACACCTGGACCCTGCCCCATTGACAGACAGCCAAACAGCAAGAGGTAAGAGGCTATCGTCGTCAGAGACTGGGCTGAAAAAACCTCCATAGACAGAGCGGGATAAGGCTGCGGGTGGGTCGATCTCAAGGGTCGTCAGCGTTATACCGCTGTTCATAGCGATATCTGAGAGCTCCACGGCAGCGTAGCTATTCATATCCGAGGGAACTTGGCGCTGCAAAATGCCATAGCCTTTCACCTCCATGCCAAAAGCATGGGTAAAGATACCACCTACGTACATAGTTGAGCAGGAACGCCCCACGCCGGCCGTTTTGTTTCCTGTGCACTCAATTCTTCTCACAAGAGTATTGTTAGCGGCAAAATTGCGGATGCCTACAAAACTAGAGAGGGCTGGGTCTACAGAGGAAACAATGGAAGAAAATTCCCTTGTGTTGACATTGAAGCGAGCAATGTTGTTCACCTCAATTACTTCCCTCTTGGAATGGTCTCCGTTTTTGTAATAATGTGCCAAGTTGCCGCTATCCTCTTCGTAGTTGTTTGTGACGTGCGAAAACGACCCTCCCAAATAAATATAGTCCTCATCTTCGGGACAAGCCAGGCTGGAGACCCTGCTGGAATAATCAGCATCAGGCTCACGCTGGGTATCCTCCAGCAGGCTCCGCCTGCCCACCTCGCCTGCGAATTCCACCTCATCTGTCTCTGATAGCTGGACAAAAGACTTTGCGAAGTGCGTACCGAACCTGTTAAAAAAACCGCCAATGTAACGTTTTCCTCCTGCGGATTGTGTGAAAGAAATTAAGTTGGGGAGGGGGTTGGACACAGTTAATGCAAATTAATTCGGTTTCAGGCGAGTGAAAAGCATAGCGTCTTATGACTTACGGTGTGTGCACATGGTGTTGATATACTTCTGGTTTACACTAGCAGACTTGACCTGGATGACGGGACCTGAGAGATCGAACACTGTGTCTGTCGTCAATGCATGCAATGAAGGGGGAATTAAAAGTACGCACAGAGTGATGAGAACATGCGTAAGGGACGTCATCTTCTTTTAATTATCAAAGAACGCCTGAAAACTCTTTGATAGTAGTAGTTTTTTTTGTGGGGAGAAGTTTGGTTTGGATCCAGAAAAATCAAGTGCAAGTGAATTTTCACTTTTTTTTTAAAGGTATCGTTAAAATGGGTAGGTGTGAATTTGTACACGAATTGTGAATATAATAAACAGGCTAGGCTGAAAGAGCAATAGAATGAGTAGCATCTGCAACAGATCATCATCGTCATTTCTTATGTTTAATAATGGTGGCGATGCTGGCTCTGCTGTCGTTCCAATTGCTGTTGTGCCATTTCTGTCTTGTCCTCAGCCTGGACAAGTTCAAGGTAGGCGTTCTCGAGGCAAACGGCAACATCTGCGTAGCTCACTACCAAGAGAGCTTGTCCGTCACGCGATGCAAGGACGATCTTTTCACTGTCGTGGGCATCAAGCTTATTTAGACTGCTCACCACATGTCCCAAATCCATAACTGGGCGCATATTTTCATCAACCTGGTGGAAAACAAAATCGCGGAACAGCTTCAATACGTATCGGTCTCCCGTCTCACTCCACTGTGTGTCCATCATATGTTCCGGCCTCTCGTTAACGAATCCTAGCTTCATTAGAAGCCTTAGTCCTCTCCCACTCTCGTGCTCACGCTCTAGCTCCCTCTCCATGGCATCATTCACCCCCATGACCGTCTCGAGCTCGCTGATTAGGTGGTTCGCCATTAGCGATGTAATCTCGAAGATGGGAAGCGGCTTTGATATAAGTGTCAACGCGAGGGCGTGGAGGTCAGGGGAATAGTTCTGAGAGACGAACAAGATGCACTTGCCCAGGGATTGGTTGTCTGTGTTGCCATTCACAAGCGATCGAGTACACAGAGAGAGAATCACACGGCCCAGGTGGATCATATCTTCCCTCTGTAAGTCGCTGATTGATCTCCTGCTCTCGAACTCGAGCGCGTCCACGACGCCGCAGCTGCTAACCCTTACCCTCCCCCCAGCGCAGCGGAGAATTTTGCTCATGTCAAGCACTCTCACAGCCATGCCCCTGTCGTGGATGCTCTTAATTAGCGCAACCAGCTGGCTCACATAACGCCAGATTATTGGCTCGGGCAACAGCGTCTTGTTGCCTATTGGGTCTTTCGTGTCAATATAGCGCTCCTTAAGGGTCTTGGCCTGGGGGTAAAAGGTGTGCACAAAAAATAGAGTACGGTTCATCACAAATGTTTTCTGCAGAGAGACGATGGTGGGGTGGCTGACCTGACCCCAGGCGCCTTCTACACTCTCTGCAATCTTCTGGGAACACTTCACCCCTTCAAATCTCCGCAGGGCGTAAGCGCGGCCGTCAAGCTGGCTGACGACCTTATAACAGATGCTGGGATACCCCAGGCTACCGCTGGTGACATGACTGAGGCTTTGGTCCGCGTTGTTATCGAGGCAGCGAGGAGAATGGTACTGGGGAGGCAGCTGGCGTAGGCGGGGGTCAGTCGGGGGCAAGCAGCTCAGTCTCTCCATCGCGTTGGCTCTCAGATGGTCGTAAAGCTCACAGTTAACACCAAGCGTCTGGATTGTCCTTTTCTGCTCAATGTGTGCAGCATGGTGCAGCATGGCTTGCTGCTGGTAATTGCTCTCACTGTTCGGCGGGTGAGCTTGTACAGTGGTAGATCCAAGCGCCCAGTCAATGCCACCTCCCTGACTCTTGTAGTGGAGGTTCTGTTCTGACAAATTAGGCGATGTGGGTGGAAAGGGCTCCAAAATATCGTCATATCCAGCTGCAGAATGTCCCTCAGGGGGGTAGAAATAAGTGCCGTTGCGTGAGACCTGCGAGGACGAGCTGGTCGGCTCCTGGTGCAGCGCAGTTGAGTCCTGGTGGACGCCTCCTCCTCCAATCGCGGCCGTTATGTTCCCTGTAGGGGTGAAAGACGAAGAGAGGGCATTCATCTCCCCGACAGCAGGGGCCTCCTCGTAGCTAGGCTGCTGTTGGAGCTGCTGTTGAGGTACAAAGACCCCAGAGTTCGCGTTGAACATGGTAGAGAAGGAGGGGTAGGGAGGATGGAGCGGATATCCCAAAAGGACTTGCGGAGCAAAAAGGGCAAAATTTACGGAATATACCTCTCGAAATTACAAGGAATGTGGGGACGCACGCAGAAAAAAGAAGTTGAGCCTGCTATGCAAACCGGCGATGCTACACTTTTCAAAGTGGTTTGTTTGTGGTCTCTCATTTTGCTCCGTCCTGACTCCGTCCAAATTATAACTCAAGGTTATATTGACGTTTTCGTTTTTCAAAAACACTTGGAACTGCCTCAATTTTGTATAATAGTCGAATTTTTAGGGATTTTTATTCCATTAGCGAAGGCTGCAGACTCTTTCATCCTTCCACACCCTCTTCCACGAATCACCCCATTTGTCCCCTTTTTCGATGAAAAGATCATCGACGTCGTCGGGCGATAAGCCGAAGTCATCGAAGAAGGCGCGTGTCTTCGGCACAGGAGGCACTGGTTCGTCACTGGGCCCACCCAACAGGGGTAATGCTGCGTTTTTAGTGACATGTCCGAGGGGCAGGGAGAGGGATGCTCGCAGGGAGGTGATTGACCTGGCCAGGTTTTATCTTGGGGAAGATGAGAGGGAAGATGAAAAGGGTGGGGAAGTGGGCGGAACCCCGGATGATCTAGAGGACGAACTGAAAAAGCTCAGGGAAGATAGCAATAACGGGGGCAAGGCTACCACCAGTGGTATATCTCTTAGAAGGGATGAACACTTTGTGCCATTGAAGGGGGGAGGTGGCATCACGTTTAAAGTTTCAGATGGTGAGTGCTCAGGGATTGTCATCTTTTTCCTTAAAAATAGTAAGGATTGCTATGGTGGCCATCTGAGTGAAGATGATTTCACTGCTTTGGTTGGTGGTGATAAAAATGGTTGCAGTGGTGACAATGGCGATGATGGTAATGGCAGTAGCAGCAAAAAAGATGACAGCAACGAGAACGACGACGACGTCATCAACTGCAAGTCGTCAACCGTGGACGGAAACATAGTGAACAAGCTTACCGTTGCAATTTTTTCAGCTATATCGACCAACGACAAGATTCTCTCCTCACCTTTCCACCCAAAGACGACGCACCTTGCGAGGTTTCTTCCTCTCCTCACGACCTTTTACCCATCACTTCCAATGCTGCTCAGGCAGTTTGAAAAGGTTGTCAAGGAGGAAATGGTAAGGAAGGAAGAGTTGAGGACGCGAGAAGGTGAAGATAGCGGAGACAGAGTCAAGACTTTTCAAATTCTCTACAAGAGCAGGTTTTGCACTCTTCTCCCAGAGCGAAATGTGCTGATCCGAAAGCTTGCTGAACTTGTGCCGCAGGAGGGGAAAGGTGTCAAGTTTAAGGTCGATCTCAGCGGCGGGGCGGACTACAGCATTTTAGTTGAGTGCGTCAAGTGCCTGGGAGGAGTGGGGGTTGTTGAGGGAGGGGGGTATGGAAAGTGGAAGAAGATGAACTATGGAGAGTTTGTGGGGGAGAGAGGGTTTACCGGGAGTGATGTTAGGGGGTAGAGTAAAGAATGAAAAACAAAGTAAGGTGTAGAGTTTTGTGTAGGGTGCTCGA
>Ga0209832_1001369_pt1 | contig 13403 bp, 25 predicted proteins | sample COGITO_mtgs_1104_2_FD_185516 | JGI IMG/M metagenome (GOLD analysis project Ga0209832, IMG submission 185516) | Pelagic marine microbial communities from North Sea - COGITO_mtgs_110407 (SPAdes) (version 2) | ecosystem: Environmental > Aquatic > Marine > Epipelagic ...
GGTAACAAGTCCGAAGAATGCGAAACAATAACTCTGAATTCTCTGAGTTGGCCGAGTTGGTTGAATTCGCAGAGCTGGCAGAGATGCCAGAGATGCCAGAGATGGCAGAGATGGCAGAGATGGCAGGGATGGCAGAATTCAAATTCGAATTTAAATTCGATGAGTTTGATTCCGAGTTTACCTCACCGCTTCCGATGCCACAACCGCCATCATCGACAGCAGAAACCTCTGCAGACGAACCAGAATTGGGAGTGCTCACGCTAGCATCAACCTCGACAATATTATTTGTCCGGTTGTTCGCCGCGGGTGTCGTCGTAGTCGCCTGGGCCATCGTCGCCGGAGTCGTAGTTGCAGCAGTAGAAACAGTCGCTGGAGTTGTAATTTGAGCCGGCATTGCTGGTGCCGTTTGTGACCCTTGCGTAGTCGTCGATGCCGCCGCCGCCGTCGTGAACTTGTTCGAGAGAAAAGATCGCTCCACTTCCATGTTCTCAAGAAGACGACCGAGAGACTCTACGATGCGCCTCCAGTCTGCCTTCTCCTCAGCACTGCCTTCCCCTTCATCGTCTTGGCCATCTTCTTCATCCTTTTCGAGGACCACTCCGACGGAAAAAAGGAATCTATTCCTGGCATATTTTCCTTCCTCGATGAGTACAGTGGGCCTACCGATTACAGTAACGCCCCAAGGGGTGTCGATTTTTATTACATTCGGCTTCCCCCCTGGAGAGAGTTTCTGGTGGGCAGGCACTGGAGTGGAAATTGACATGGAGTGGGAATGGGAGGTGGCAGTTGAGAGGAAGGGGGGAGGGGGAGTGAGGATAACATCGCTAATTGCACTGAAGAGCGATTTGTCTTCGGTTGTAGACGTTGACGTCGTTTGCGGAAAGAAGGGGGGGGAAGAGAGAGATGAATGATGAGAGGCAGGATGTGACACCTGATGAATGGGCCTGTTTTCATTGGCCTGGTTTGGTTTGCTGATCAGAGTAGAGAGCAAACTTTTCGAGGAGGAGCCATTGGAAGTGGAGAAAAGATTGTCCACGTCTCGCTGCAGAAAACCATCTTCGGGGAACTCAGCTTTCACAATTGGGCCAACAACATCATCAAATTCACAGTAGTAAATTGATAGAAGCTTGCCACCAAGACACCTCGATTTTGTGCTGTTGGTGTTCAGAGCATTGCTGAGAGAGAAGAATGGTAGGGCGAAAGCTGGGTTGTGCTTCGGATTACCAGAGCCGGGAGCTATTGGGATGTGGTAAGGAGAATTTGGAGCGGAGAGAAAGCGTGAAGGAGATTGGTTTATTGTGTTCGACATTGTCTCGCTATACGCAGGTGATAAGATAAATATGTGCGTGATCAGGATGATGCTTAATGGGGATAAATCCGCTTGAGCAACGATATTTATTTCCATCTCTTTTCGGCACACCACATCCAAAGAAACCAGTACCTCGCCCTGAAGCGGTTTTTTAGGAAAATTGTTCTTGCATCAGAAATCGATATATTGTCGCTACCGAAAATTCACTTAGTTTATCGCAGAAACTATCGTTTCCTGCCAAGGACTTCCCCACCGACCATTTGGAAATCAAGCTTATAAGCTTATAAGCAGCCTCTCAAAAACCCTCCCCAAATGAACCCTCCCCCACCCTCGCTAGCAGCAAGTATTTTGCTTGTTCGTGCTGCTCTGGTGAAAACGCTCGGTCTGGACCTGACAAAATCGGTGACTGCTGCCTCGCCTCAGGCTCTCTGGCTGAAAACAACGAGCAGCACCACAACAAAAGTCCAGTTTAATGTTGGGAAAAAAGATGGCGACTTGCTGTCCGTGAAACCTCCACCAAACTCTGACAAGGAAGCTCAAACCGCTTATATTTTGGCTATCGAGAAGGCTGTCAACGCCATGATTAGCGAGTTTGCCAGCTTGTCTATATCTGTCACGGAGCAGTCAATCGCTTCCGTCACGGATGCCTATGGGAAGTATGCCCCCTACGATGGTAAAACGGATGGTAGTGAGCGGAAGGCTGCTGAAAAGAAGTGGAAGCCGACCAAGAAGGTGAAAGGAGAGGAGATTGCGAATCCTCCCTTGCCCCCTGCTCCTACACACTGCAATATTGTAAGCGCTGAGGGAGTATTTTTTGGGGCTATCGCCGATGGTTGGAGCGTCTGTAACACTGTTGGGGGTATTGAAGGGATTGAGTTCCTTAAGGTGGGGTCAAAAGGTGGCTGCGAGGTTAATATTGGCGCGAAAGGTACGACCATCACGCTGATGTGGCAAGTGAATGGCAACAATGCAGATAGCGGCGACGTTGCCTCTGTTACTAAGACTGCTGAGACTGTAGACATGAAGTGGATGGAGGGTGGGGTTGATAATTTGAATGCGATTGGACAAGAAATGTACAAGCAGCAGGTTGCATCGAATGAAGCGCTGCTCTCTAAGCTTGAAGAAATGAAAGTCAGTGATAACAAGGAAGGCGGAGACAAAAATGAGGAAGAAGAAGAAATGGTTGTCAACGCGTGGGAAGTGAGCGGGAAGATTGACTACGACAAACTGATTGACAAATTTGGGAGCAGTGCCATCGACCAAACTTTGCTAGACAGGCTCGAAAAAGCGATCCAGAAAATCGGAAAAGTCAAGACCGTCCACAGGTTCCTGCGGCGAGGGATCTTCTTCTCGCACCGCGACCTGCACGCTATCTTGGATTGCGTAGAGAGCGATAAACCGTTCTACTTGTACACTGGCAGAGGTCCGAGTAGCGAGAGCATGCACTTGGGCCACCTGATTCCGTTCATGATGACGCAGTGGCTCCAGGAAGCCTTCGACGTTCCTCTTGTCGTCCAAATGACAGACGACGAAAAGTTCCTTTGGAAGGGCGAATACAAAGATGGAGACGACAACTTGTCTCACTTTCAGAATCTGGCGGTCCAGAATGCGAAGGATATCATCGCGTGCGGATTTGATAGGGAGAAGACCTTCATTTTTACAGACACTGGCTATATCCAACACATGTACCCAAACATAGTCCGCGTGCAGAAGAGTGTGACTCTATCGACTGCGAAGGGAATCTTTGGGTTTGAGAATTCTAGTAATATCGGCCAGTGTGCTTTCCCCGCGATTCAAGCAGTACCCTCCTTCCCCAGTACGTTTATGATTCCACTTAAGTGCGGTCGCGACAGTGAGATGGCTTGCCTCATTCCTTGCGCCATCGACCAGGACCCTTACTTCCGCATGACTCGGGATGTGGCCCATAAACTCTCCCCTCCGAGCCATCCCCTCAAGGGTAAGCCTGCTCTACTTCATAGCAAGTTCTTTCCCCCCTTGCAAGGTGCCACTGGGAAAATGTCTGCAAGTGATGACAACTCAGCCATCTTCCTCACTGACAGCGACAAGAGAATTTCTGACAAAATTAAGCAGCACGCCTTCAGCGGCGGCCAGGACACAAAAAAGAAGCAGGAGGAGCTCGGCGCAAATTTGGACGTCGATGTGTCGTACCAGTGGCTGACGTTCTTCCTTGAGTCCGACTCCCTCCTCTCTGATATTGGATCTTCATACTCCTCCGGATCAGGAGAATTCTGGTCCACGGGACTTGTGAAGAGCAAGCTAATCGAAGTGCTTGTGGATCTCGTGGGAGCGCACAGGAAAAGGAGAGATCAGATCACTAACGATGAAGTCAAGGAGTGGATGGCCGTTAGGGAGCTCAAGTTTTGAACTGATGAAGAGAGGGGGCGAATATGAGTAACAAAATGGAGACTCCACAGCAGGTTTTCGTTGGCCGAAATGCCCTTTTCTTTGTTATTATCCGTTTGCTATTTCTCCGTGTAAACGACCTAACATGCATTTTTTCCTTTGCAACTAACACTGCCCTCCCAAGTTCCTCATGACAAGCATAAAGTATTCGATCCCTTCCCTCTCTGTCTTCCTCTGTTTCCCCGGTTTCCCTATTTCTCTGTCGTGGCCCTTATCGCCTCCCCTCCCTAGCGGCAAACCCACAACGTAATTCAAAAACTTATTTCCCTCTTCATCTGATGATGACGATGACGAATAGCCTTCTGCCCCCTCTTCCTCCTCGTCCACTGCATCTCCGTCTTTGACTGTTTTTGTCCCTGTCCCGAGCCTTGCCCTTTCTTTTCCCTTATCAATTTCCTTTCCCCTGCACCACAACACTGTGTGACAAGGAAACTTCCTCTTGAGGCCCTGCTCGATGAAGTACCCAAGATGTTCCTTGCAGGTCTCTTTACACATCAATATCCCTAATCGAATGTCTGCGACCTCGGCAGGACCAGAGCCATCACCGCGTTTCTGGGGCAGGATATCAGAGGGGGTGTAGCCCGTGAGATCGGTGTAGGCTTGTGATATGTGGGTAACAGCGAAGGGTGGATGAGCCTTGATGATACAATAAGGAACGGTTTGGGGGGTGAGTAGGGCAAGAGGGAGCGTGTTGGGGATGGGCATCACTGTGAAGGTATGTGAGAGGGGAGAAGGTAAAGGCGGTAAGGGTGGTTGCGGAGTCTTTGTCGTTGATATTGCGAAGGGGAATGAGGTCAATGACGCGGCTGCGGATAGCAGCGACTGCTGCATGGCACGGGAATCAAATGTCCATTCAATCTGTTTTGTTTTGGTTGTAAAATGTGTGTTGGTATGAGTTGTAAGTTTGCGTGCGGTGAAAGTTAATCAGAATATATTATAATCCCTCCAAACTTTTCTCCCTTCCCTCACCTCTGTTATTTTCCCCTCTTCTCCGAAAGTAACCTGAATCATGCCGCTAACGGTGACCTCACTTCTGGCCCCCAACGCCACAGCATTGAGAGTGACCATCTGCCACCTACTCATGCAGCGAGCAATGGATCGCTGCTTTTGCTTTTGCTTTTGCTTTTGCTGATGCTTTTGCTGATGCTGATGCTGTTGCTGATGCTGTTGCTGATGCTGTTGCTGATGCTGTTGCTGATGCTGATGCTGCTCCTGCTCCTGCTCCAGCTCCAGCTCCTTCTCCTGCTCCTGCTCCTGCTCCTTCTCCTGCTCATGCTCATGCCCATCCTCATGTTCATGCTCATGCTCATGCTGCTGTGATTGTTTTTGCGATTGAATTCGTTGCCGACGCTCTTTTGCTCGTATCGACGAGGATAAGACTGACTGTGGCATAAGATCCTCATCAGATGACCCCTGGGTAAAGACAACCTCCTCTCCATCGCAGACAAAGCCAACCTTTACCTTGCTATTGGCCTGCCTGATCCTATTTGTCACAGAGTTGAGCATTAGGTGTACACTCATAGTGTCAGCAATTACGGCATCGATTCCGATGCAAGTACGGCGAGAATCAAGAGGAGAGGACTCAAAAGGTCGAGAAATACTGAAATTTTGTTCACTAAATTGAAAAGACTCCCAAGGTCGGGTGGAGCGATACGGAGTCTGAGGAAGAGACATTGTGATATTAGGGGATAAGACTTTTACCCACTGACGAGGGTCGGGATCGTTTTGGGAGCGAAGGGAGAGGAATCGGTACAGGGTTTCTGTAAGGCGTCGTTTCATGGATAGTGGTCGAGTTATTGATAGGTTGGCGGACTGAATCAGGAATGTATGAAGGTTGTGAATTCGCTCAATGCCGGCAAGATCATCCGCTGTTTTCTTGGTCTTTCTCTCCCGAGTCTTTCGGGCACTCTCCTTATTCCGTTTCCTGTGAATTTCTTTCCTTTCCTCAAGTGTGAGTTCCGTCTTCCGTTTTTTGGGCTTCTCTGTCGTTGTAGAATTGTTTTTTGTTTTCTCGGGGTGGTCTTCTGCATTTCGTTTTTTTCGATTTTCCTCGTTATGACCCTTCCTATTATATTCCTTGTTCGCGTTGTCCGAAGCCGCTCTTGTCACCCCCCCCTCCCGGCTCTTTCTCTCTAGCTCTTCCATCTCCCGGATTAACCCCATCACCTTCTTCATTTCGGCAGAAAGATCCACAGGGGAGGCTCCAGGATATTGTCCAGGTAGAATCGTTGATAAAGAGGACATCATAGAGCGAATGTTATCGACATCCGCGCGGAGGCAGGAGAGAATGGACTGAGGGGAAGGTACTTGCTGCTGCTGCTGCTGCTGCTGCTGATGTTGCTGATGTTGCTGCTGCTGCTGCTGATATTGCTGCCCCTGCTGATATTGCTGCTCCTGCTGATATTGCTGCTCTTGCTGATATTGCTGCTCCTGCTGATATTGCTGCTCCTGCTGATATTGCTGCTCCTGCTGATATTGCTGCTGCTGCTGATTCTGCTGAATAAGAAGGGCCTTCTCGTGATGGTATTGGTTATTTGCAGCCACGCCCTCAAACCGGAAGTTGTTATTTGCACGGGCAACCCCACCTAGCGAAAGGAGAGAATCTATTGACAAGGAGTCGTTTCCGTGAGTTGAAAACCGCTTTTGTTCTTGCTCCAATGTGACACCAAGGGAATGATTGTCCCCGTCCACGATGCCTTCCAGTCCAAAGTCGCTCTTCCCCTCCTCCTCCTGCAACATCCCAACCAAATATTTCTCTAACTCCCCATCAGATATTGACGGTAAAGAGAGTGATGAATTTGTCATCGTCGTCATAGGGACAGAAAGGGGTGTATCCGAGGTTGCAGGATTAGTGTACATGTTGTTAAAGTTCATCACTTTTCCTTCCACTTTTCCGTTTCCCACTTTTTCCGCTTCCCACTTTTCCGATTACACTTTTCCGGTTCGGTTTCGGGTTCAGGGGGTTCAGGTTCTGGTTCAGGTTCTGAATCTGGTTCAGGTTCAGGTTCAGGTTCAACTTCTGGTTCTGATTCTGGTTGGTTCTGATGATGATGTAAGTGAACTCAGCGTGGTTGAATTGCTTCAAGCTAGGGGATTTTTGGTGTTTTATTCCAGTGTATGTGTTGAGAGAGAGTATAAAGGCGACGAAAACGGACCAGTAGAGCTACGATATCCTTGAGGGACGGCTAAAAAAAACTCAATAATCCAAAACTTCTTGATGGTCTCAGAGGAACATTCTTTGCTTGCTCAAAAGGGTTTGATTGTCCAATTCTAGCTAGGTGGCTGTTAAAGGAAGTGTGCGACGGGGTGCCTTCATATGAAATCCATAACTTGTCAGAAAGTACTGTGGAAGGGACTGAAACATGAAAAGCTGTGGCGAGAAAAATGTCAGAAATTTGAAGGGTTCCAGATCCCAATTATGGAGCGCAAAGGGCACATGCATATTCCCCTCTCTCTTTTGGGCTTGGGAATCTTGCTCGCTTCTTTGGTAGGTTCTCACTCCTTCTCTCATCCCCCGACTACGACCTCGACCTCGACCTCGACCTCGCCGACATTCTTAATCTCGTCTAAGACTTTGGATATACCGAACAGGAAAAGGTACGGCATTCGAAGCAGAGTCTTATCACCATCCTTATCGCCATCCGTCCTCCTTGCTACTGGAGGCCCTCTTTCAGTGCGAATTAAGGGGTGCGGTTCTGCTGCTCCTTCCACTTCTATCTCCAATGCCCAGCTGGAAACTGTAGTGGAGACCTCGGATGAGTGGATCCAAACTCGGACTGGTATAGCTTCTCGGCGACTACTTTCCTCGCAGACAGACGGTGAGGGAGTCGGTGAGTGCATGTCATCTCTTGCTGTGGAAGCAGGGAATAAGGCACTGGAGATGTGGGGGGGAGATAGGGAAGAGATTGGGATGGTTGTTGTGTGCACAAGTAGCCCGGACGACCTTTTCGGAGATGCTACGACAGTCGCAGCAGAGGTGAGTGATTGATTTTGTGCGGTTGCGTGTTGTTGTTGTGTTATTAGGGGGGGGTCCCCCGTTCGCAAGTACTCACCCGCTGATAACGCTAATCCAATCTCGTGCAGTGTGGTTGTCCCAACTCGTTCGCTTTCGATTTGACTGCCGCGTGCTCCGGCTTCCTTTTTGGTTTGGTTAACTCTGGAGTCTGGATCTCCTCTGGCGCAACAAAGAACGTTCTGCTGGTGGGTGGAGATGCCCTTTCGCGTTGGGTCGATTGGGATGACAGGAACACTTGTATTCTATTTGGTGACGGTGCTGGTGCCGTCGTAGTATCGGCTGACGAGGCTGGAGGTGAAGATAGAGGAGGGCCTGGGCCTGGGATCCTTTCTTACTCTCTGCATTCCGATGGGAAAGGGAAAAGTGATCTGACCTGTAATTTCGACGGGCGCGGGAAAAGGCTGGAAACGGGTGGAGGAGGGATCACCGTTGATAGTGGAGGCTATGAGGGGGTCAAAATGAACGGAAAGGAGGTTTATAAGGTACGTATTTTAATTGGGTGGGTGAATTCTCGAATTGAATGAATGCTTTGTTTTCATTTTGCAACACTGTTGCGTCTGTGCCGTGCGGCCTGAAAACCTGACACTAATGTCGCGATTTACTTTACTGTCCTCGCAAACAGTTTGCAACGCGGGTGGTGCCACATGTCTTGACTGAGGCGCTCGATGCAGCATCCCTGACTGCTGCGGACGTCGACCATCTCCTTCTCCACCAGGCGAATATCAGAATAATGGAAGTGGTAGCAAAGCGTCTGAAGGTAAGTGAGTGCAGCGAAGGCAGGATTCCGATTCTGACTCCGGCAAGAGAGCAACCCAACCTGCTCAGCACATGTAAAACTGTCTTACTGACGCCTCGTCACTTTCTCTCGAATACCTTTGCGCCTCGTTTTTTTCTGGACGCCGCAGATCCCCATGTCTAAAGTTATTAGCAATCTATCTTCCTATGGAAACACTAGTGCCGGGAGTATTCCTATCGCCCTGGACGAAGCTGTCAGGGAGGGAAGGGTGAAGAAGGGGGACGTGATCGCTGTGGCTGGGTTTGGGGCTGGGTTGAGTTGGGGAGCAGCTATCATTCGATGGGGTTAAAAGACAGATTTGGAAAAACTTCTTTTGGGCGCTTGACACAGGAATGAACAAAAAGTCGAAAGTAGAAACAAACGAAGCTGAAGAAAATGATTGTTTCAATGTACAAACATTTCTGTCATGAAGTTAGCCAACGACGACATCACCACTTGATGTTGTGTTGTTAGTAGTATAGTTCGCGCAAGACGGAAAGTCGATTTTCTCCCCCCTCTCTTCGCACTCCAGCCATTCCATTTCCATTGAGAAGTCGAATCCATAGTGGCCAATGCATACAGACCAGCAAAATGCCAAAGTCGTAATGTGGCACAGGCCCAAGAACACGAGGTTGTGTCTTGAATACAAATGTTTTATCAGCTGTTGGGTTGTGCACAAGCTAAGTAACGAACGGATTGTTAGCAAAAGTAAGTTGCTGAGCGCGGAGCTGTGCTCTAGTTTTCAATTGATTAAATTCGATTCGATTCGATTCGATTTAACCGCCCCTGCATCAATACTCACTTTTGCATCTCGTTGCTGCGTGTGGATAGGGAGACGACTTTCAATAGAATGACAAGGTCAATTGCGGTGACAAAGAGGCAAATTATCATACTTTTGGACCAATCTTCCTCAGAAATTGTGTTGATTGCAACAAGAGAGGACCAATTGGGGCTAGCTTTACGTGCGATCAAACTACTTGAGGCCAAGGTGTATGAGAATTAGCGCAGGTTTTGCGAATAATTTGCTTTGCTCCTCCTCTGTCAGACACCTTGGGTATCTGACCGCGGGAGTGGAAATCTTCGATTTCCGCTTTTGCGGGCGGGCAAATGTCGTCGTCACCTCGTGATGCTGCTCACCTCGCCATTATGTACTGAACACGAACGATAATCTCGCTACATTCCCCTGCGATAACCTCAATTATGTTGAATAAGAGACGTTGTTCAGGATCTGAGTAGGTGATCAAAGTGTTGAAGTGTGCCACTTGGGTCAACTTTGGAACTGAGAGACTTTTGGCGAGACGCCGGGCGGAGCGGATCTGCGTCCTGGAGTCTGCCTTCTGAATGCCCTTCTTCTTTCCACTTGAAAATACAAGCAATCCTGATAGCCCATTACTAAGTCGCTCGGTGACATGTGATGCCTTAATTTCTTCTCCTTCTTCTTTTGTTCTCTTTTCTTTGGCTTCTTCTTCCAATTTCTCGGTTTTCTTCTGCAACTCTAAAAACTGCTTCATTTTGAACATTCGAAGTTTCTCCTTGTGCAGAGAAAGTAAGGTCATCGAGAAAACCCCATCGCGTCTTCCTTCTCGGTCAAGAAAAGACTTACTCGTGGTCGTAGTCGTAGTCTGCGGGTCAAGAGCACCGATGGAATCACCACTATTGTCAGGGCCGAGGTCGACAGCAATATGAGAGCCGTCGCCAGAGTCGACAATCGTCGTAATCGACGATGGCACTGTCAATAGCATTGATATTGTTTTTTGATCTGTCTTCGATGTCGATGGTGAAACCTTCTTTTGTGCGCACCGCTTAAGACAGAATCCTCTCTTCAGACATCCCCACAAGAACCCGGAATTGAAGAAAGGTTGATCACCCCACAACCTTAAAATAATGTGAGTTTAGGCGCAAAGCTAAGAAGAAATATTGTATTACTGGTTACTCACCTGTCTGTCCAAATCTCGACTCGGTCCCACCCACTATAAACCCTCCATACACAAGAGAACATATGGCTAACACTCATCATCATGGCTGTTCTGATGCTACTATTGAACTGGAACAAGGAAACTAAAAAGTTGCAGAAGAATATATCGACGCTCATGCTACGCCAAGGGATTGTTTGCATGGAATCAATTCGTGGTTTAGTGATAAAGATAGAAATAACACCGAAGATAGGTTTTGCGACGAAGATCTCACCTGCTGACAAACCAGCGCTCAGCGTTGATTCTTACCAACACTGGTGCAACGACGTACATTTTGCTGTAATACTTTAGCGGTTCGAAAAGCATGCTCCATGGCACAAGCCACCAGCTCCTCTCTCGGCTAAAAAAAAACAGTTGTGTAGTCCAGAAAAGGCCCAGTACCACAGCGAAAATGAAGTTACCCATGGCAAAGAATGTTGTTTGTGCCTTCTGGCTGAACTTTATTTTGTCCTCCTCTACGCACGTGAGCCATAAACAAATGAAAAATATAGGTATCATGAAGGATCCGAGCAGAAAACTCGTGTAAGGCAACGGGAAGATCCCCAGGCCCTGGGGTAAAGTGAGGAAGAGCAGCACGATGGTGACGATGATGACAGACACAGAGATTGAAAAAAAAAGTTGTCTTCTCGAGAAGTTTGCTTCCGGGACGACAAAATACCAGAGTCCTGGCCAGAAAACAAGTCCTAGGGTGGAATTTACTGGCCAACTGACGAACAGAAACACCAAATTATTTGAAGCGCCCTTGTTCATGTTCTCCACCGGCAGCAGTAAAACGGTCAAGATCGGCAGCATTCCGCTTACGACCGCGAATAGTAACATTTTGATAAAGAGGCGGGAATGTGGAATGCGGGGCTGGCTCGTTATCGATTGGACGCAGGAAGTGGTGAGGATATGAACTGTGGGAACTGTGGAAGTCATGACGATGACGATGACGTTATCGTTGAGGTTTGTTTCTTTGGTGCTTCCGAGAAATTTATAGTCGATCAGACCGACAGTAAAGTTAGATCCTTGAGGGGGGTATTATTAATTGGCACCGGATGGGGGGCGGGTCTGGAATAAGTTATTTGAGTTTTAATCAAGGCGAAATCAGATTTTCCTAACCAAAAAGAAAGAGAATAGATGAATAATGGCGGACTTCCCCGATGAAGCCAAAGTGAAGGAGTTGCAGGCTCTCGCAGCTCAGAAAAGAGAGGATAAGCTAAAGGCTGCGGAGGAACTGGAGCGGCTCAAACTCGAGGAAGAGAGGAAAGCCAACGCTCCTCCTGAGCCTCCTAAGCCTCTTGAACTTGAGGACTTGGGAGATGATGTTGATGAGTTGAAAAAGAAGGTGGTGGAACTCAGCAAGGAGCTGGAACAAATGAAGGACAAGTATCTGAATATTGAGAATGAGAACACTTTGGGCAGCAAGATTATCAAGGCAGATGGAATATATGGTAGTGATGGAGAACTCCCAGGGTGGATTGACTTGCATTGTAACAGTCTAGAGAGTGTGGCGTTGGATGATTCGTTTGTTAGTGACGAATACAGACAGGTGGAAAGATTCAAGGGGAAGGTGAGGTGGAGCGAAGGAGTTGAGTCATGTTATCTGCTACCCCTGGACAACACCTAACAATAATTTTAACGCAGGACTTTCTCCACACGCCTACGATGAGCTCTCCGCTCATTACAGAAAGCAGGTTAACGGAACCTCCAGACTTTCAGAACAGCGCTTTGTGGCCGAAAGTCGAAAGTGTGGTAATGTTTACACCCAACAGTGAGCAGGCAAAGTCTTGGGTTCACCGCGGAGCCCTCTGCGCTTTGATGGATGACGCTGCGAATTGGGCCGGGTTTTGTGTAAGTGGAGTATGTGACAGGTTCTGTGGGTTCACGAAACACGTCGATGTGTCGTTGAAACGGCCTGTAAGGGTTGGGAGCGTTTTGAAACTCATTGGCGAGACTATGGAGATCAAGAATAGGACAGATTGCCATGTGAAGTGCAAGCTTATCGATCCAGCGTATAACGACAATGTCCATTGCGAAGCAGACTGTATTTTTGTTATGAATGAACGCGCCGCGGAACGGGTAGAAGAGCTTGTCGCACGAAAGCAGAAAAAGAGGGGGAATAGTGGTGGAACTTCACAGCGTGGATTTAACACTGACATGCCTCTAGAAATGAACAGCGGATTTGGCGAGGGCGAAACAATAAGCGATCCAGCTTTTCGACCTCCAAATAGAGTTGGGCGCTATGGTTTAGGCATGAAGATTGACGATGAAACTGCCCAAAAGATCGATGTTCAGAAGGCCAGGTAGGAAAAAAAGTTGCTTGAAATGGAACTGTTTGAAAGTGATCTGCTCGAAATTATCGTCATCGCTAACAACTTCCCCCTCTAACAACAATTCCTCGCTAACAACGTTTCTAAAGAACCTTTGTTCCCAAATCAGGGAGCCTGGTGAAAAATGCCCAAATTTCTGCCATCAAGAGGGAGAAAGAGAGGCAACGAGCCGAAGCGGAACGCCTCGAGTTCGAGAAAGAACAGAATAGGCGGAGTGGAAGGATTAAGCACGGTTGGGAGAACCCCTTCGGTCGGTAGTGATTTTTTGAGGTTACTTTAAAGAAGAAATGGCTTGTTGGCTGCCTTGCCTTGTTTGCTTTCCCCTTTTTAAAGCTCGCTTTAAATTTATTCTTAATGCGACAAATAATGCATCAATACTCGTTGGCGTAAAATTAACTGCTGGGCGCCCTCGTTGCACTTAAGAGAAGTGGATTTTCTTTCAGAGGCTGTGGTTGCTGCACAAAAGAGCATCGGCAACGAGTGGACGACTTCAGAGTCTGACGAAGTTGTTTGTGAAGCAGAACGAAGAGCTCTTTCGGCGTCGTTTGATTCGTCGTTATTATTTGCGACGGGATAACTGCGAACGACTTTAGGC
>Ga0209832_1001374_pt1 | contig 13383 bp, 9 predicted proteins | sample COGITO_mtgs_1104_2_FD_185516 | JGI IMG/M metagenome (GOLD analysis project Ga0209832, IMG submission 185516) | Pelagic marine microbial communities from North Sea - COGITO_mtgs_110407 (SPAdes) (version 2) | ecosystem: Environmental > Aquatic > Marine > Epipelagic ...
CTCCCCCCCCCCCCTCATTATCCCAACCCCTGTTGCAGATTGGGGATGATGAAATGTTCCTCTACCGCGAGCATGATATCCTCGGGACTTTCAGTTAGAGGGTTATCCTTTGCGACTGGTGATGCGAGATAAAGGAGGAATTTATTTTGGATTTTGGAAGACAATTGTGTAGAAAAGAGATAACAACAATAACAAACGATTCGGTGATAAGACTGTTTGTGCACAATAAAGTTTGTTCCTTTTCCTTTACTTGCTCGTCAAATCGAGAAGCCCCCCCCCGATACAATGCTACCTGGTAATCAATCAACAATTAAATATCTTATCTCACTCCTCTTTCTTCAGTAACGGGAAGGCAATGACATCTTTGATGCTCTTCTCGCTTGTGAGCAGCATGACAAGTCGATCGATTCCGATCCCAAGCCCCCCAGTGGGCGGCATTCCGACTTCTAGTGCGGCCAAAAAGGCCTCGTCAACTTCTTCCCCCTCGCCAACCTGCCCCTCGAACCTCTCCCTCTGATCTACCGGATCTGTGAGTTCAGTGAAAGCGTTGGCTAGCTCCCTCCCGCATACAAACAGCTCGAACCTCTCCGTCAAACCCTTTTTCCTCTCATCTCTGTGCCTCCTTGCCAGCGGCGAGATTTCAACTGGATAATCTGTCACAAAGGTTGGCTGGATTAATTTCTCCTCAGCAAACTCCTCAAAGCACCAGTTCAGAACCTCCCCTCCAGTCTTCATCTTTCCGACCTCATCGGTGACTTTAATCCCGGCTCCTTGGAGCGACTCAACCGCTGATTCGTACGAAGAGAAGTCAGGAGTCGAAGGAGAGTCGGGAAAGTGCTCCAAAACAATATCCAACATCGATACCCTCCTCCAATCAACCCCAAGATCGATCTCGATCCCTGATTCTGATTCTGATTCTGATTCTGATTCTTCCCCATTCACTTCCCCTTCCAAGGTCTTTGATCCACCAAAAGTGAAAACTTGGCGATCGAAGACGGTCGAGGCAACGGACTTAACCATTCCCTCAGTCAAATCCATCATGTCATCGTAATCCGAGTAAGCCTGGTAGAGCTCTATGGAGGTGAACTCTGGGTTGTGGCGGGTGCTGAGCCCCTCATTCCTGAAGATCCTCCCAATCTCGTAGACGCGGTCAAAGCCGCCGATGACAAGGCGCTTCAAGTGCAACTCCGTTGCGATTCGTAGCGTTAGGTCCATATCTAGAGAATTGTGATGGGTCTCGAAGGGAAGGGCATCAGCTCCTCCTGGGACTGAGTGGAGGATGGGAGTCTCCACCTCGATGAATTCACGCTCATCGAGATAGCTTCTGATTGCAGAGATGATCTTCGAGCGCTGCAGCATTGTCTCGCGGACGGACGAGTTCACGATCATGTCAACTTCGCGCTGTCGGTACCGCTTGTTGATGTCTTTCAAACCCCCGAATTTATCTGGTAATGGGGAGAGAGACTTAGTCAGAAGCTCATAAGAAGTGGCTTTGAGTGTGGTCTCGCCCTTATCGGTCTTCCGGACAGTGCCAGTAACGGAAATGATGTCCCCGGCGTCCGTTGAGCTCTTCATCAGCGAGAAGAGCTCGTCGCCGATTACAGACTTGGAAAATTGAGTCTGGAGCTTTCCCTTAGTATCTTGGACGACAAGAAAAGCCAGCTTGCCAAAGACGCGACGGGAAATGATCCGACCGGATACAGTAAAAATCGAAGAGTCTGGATCGTCCATACCGGCTTCCAAGGCGGAGAGCCTGGAGTCGTTGAGAATATCAAGGGAGTACGCATTGGAGGGATTGGTTGCTTTTGGTTTGAAGGGCTCAATTTGGGCTGTGCGCAGGGTGTCAATTTTCTGCAGACGGGCGAGGCGGATGTCCCGCGGCGAGGGTGTCGGCTTGCCGACCGTCTTACTTTTACCAGTCTTTGAATTTTCGGGGGCGTTGAGGAGGGAAGTCGTTGTCCTTGCTGCTGTATTCGTCTTTGTTGATGTGGTTGTGCTTCTTGTCGTTGTTCGTTTCAGAGGACTCAAGAATCCGCCTCGGAAGGCAAACCCAAAGGCAGGAGAAGTCGTCAGAGCGATTGCAGATGGAAATCGCATCAATGTCGTGAGCGTTATCGCGAGAAGTGTGTTGAAGAGGATGGCAGTGACACAGCGCATAAAGCCACTGACGTTGGTGATGGTTTTTACAGTTCCAGACGAAGTTTGTGGTAAAATTTTAGCGAATTAGCGACCCCAACAAAACTTCAGAGAGGGAATGAGTGCCGATATTGAGCAAAATTATCAGATTCTTAGTTGTTTTGAAGAAAATCTCACACACACATCGCAGAAAAAACCTGGTCCCTTCAATTTGACAAAATAAAGAGACATACAAAGGACCGAAGCACCATCTCATACGCAACACGACGCAGACCGCACACGCATAGTGTGGTTTCTGCGTGCTCCGGCTTCAAACAGACCTAAGACCTAATGTCGTCTCTGTCCTCCCCTCCGTCTCTCCCCCCCCCAACGTCTGCAGACTTTCTTTCCTTGGATGTACCGCCACTGAAAGATCCTTCTTCCGCTTCTAAACCCAAACATGGCTCTAAGAAGCGACGGCGACGCTCCAGTGGAAATCAAGCTTCGGATGACAAAAAAAATGTAACGAGTGATCCTGACAGCACGAATACACCCCACTACGACGATTCTGACCTCGACGACGGATACGACAGTAACTCCGATGACGCGAGTTCTTCCTCGGACGACATTGACTCAGCCCTTCCTCCTTGGATGGATGGGCCTCCCAACCCTTCTCTCCCTCCACTGATTCAACTGCACAATGAGATTATCCAGCTGCAGAAAATGACACAACCCACTGAACGACAGAAGAGGGAGAGAGAGGAAGTGGTGAAGGAAGTGCAGCAGGTGGTGAGAGAGTGTCTTGGTGAGAAGTGGGAGGCGCAATTGTTTGGGAGCCAGGCAACAGGTTTGCTTTTACCAACCAGTGACATAGACATGGTTGTTTTGGAAAAAGGCAGCGAGGAGGTTGTAGATATCTCCGATGACGATTCTGTGATTAATATAGACGACGATGACGACGGCGATGACGACGGCGATGACGATGACGACGACTGCCAGGATGATGCTGAAGGCAACAGTGACAGAAAAAGAAAAAGTGAAAAAGGCGGAAGAAGCTCCTCAACACCTTTGTCAGGAATGGCACCTCTCTCGACAATGGCAGAACTGTCAAGCTCATTACCTCCAATGCGTGTGCTCTCGGACGCCCTCCTCAGCCACTGGGGACCTTCGTTGATATATATGGAAGTTTTGACGCACACGCGTATACCAATCATCAAGCTAACCCATGGGCCCACCAACCTGAGCGTGGACATTTCTTTCTCCACCCCCGGTGGACCTGCAGCCGCCTCTCTGATGAAAAAGTTCCTGAAGGATATCCCCCCTCTTAAACCTCTCGTGATTGCACTGAAGTGGTTCCTCTCACTTCGCTCCCTCAACGAGCCCTACTCTGGCGGGGTCGGCTCATACATGCTACAGCTGATGGTAGTGTCTTTTTTGCAGCACCGATTTAGAGAAGACATGAATGCAAGAAGGCCATTCGTACCCAATCTGGGAGGGCTGATGCTCGAGTTTCTGGAATTGTATGGAGGGGAATTCAATTATGTCACGACCGGTCTTAGCGTAAATGGCGACGGTCGCTACTGGCCTAAGGGTGACGATGCCTACAAAGAAGTTTTTTACCAGCCGAATAGAACCTTTCAGCTAGGGATCGAAAATCCATTAGAGCCTGATGTTGATGTCGGGAAGCCGTCCTTCAAAATTGGATTGGTTGCGAGGAGCTTCCAATATAATCATAAGGTTTTGCTAGCCAGGGTCAGTGAGCCAACAGGAATGCATGGGGTGAGCACCTTGGAGGGGCTCGTTCCCTTGAAAAGAAGACAGTGGAAGAAAATGAGCAAAAATTGCAGGCGGTAATAATAACGACTTGAACGAACAACTAAGTAAATTGTAAAAAGAAGAAGAAGAAATGGGGATTTTCGACGAGAATATATTTTACTATTTTGCGTTCCTCCATTCCCCCCTTAAATGATAGACCCCCTCTAACAATTGGTGACAAGTTGGAGGGCACCAACCTTTCTAGACTTCGTTGTACTAGTCGTCAGGGAGTATTGAGGAAGGAGAAGGCAATAATACTTCTTTCCTTTTGCTTTTGATGAGGGCCTTCATTAGCGCTTTCAACAGAAATGGGTGAATGTTTTTTTGCAAAATGGAACTGGCTTTATGAGATAACCTGGGAGTTGTCTTTTCCTGCATTTGTTCTTGATTTGGAAAAAAACTGGATTCTTATTTTAGGCAACCTTATTTTGTCCAAAAATAAGAACCTTATTTTGTCCAAAATAAGAATGCCTAAAAAAGAAGAAGAATGTCAGAACTAGTACAAGCACGCGTGCCAGTAACGATCCTCAGCGGCTTTCTTGGTTCAGGGAAAACAACGCTGTTGAATCACATCCTTAATGATGAAACTCCGCTTTGCAATAATAGAAAACGAGCTGGGTGCGGTGGGCGTCGATGAAAAAATCTTGAGCGAGAAAGCTGACGAAGAGCTGGTCGAGGTGATGAACGGCTGCATCTGTTGCACTGTTCGAGGTGACCTGATCAAAGCTCTGAAGAATCTGCACTCAAAGATTGCTGACTTTGATGCTGTGATAATTGAGTGCACTGGCATGGCCGACCCAGCGCCGGTGGCCCAGACTTTTTTCGTACACGAGGAGATAGGTAAACTATACGAACTGGATGGATTGATCACAGTGGTTGACTCCATGTATATTCGTACTAGACTGGATGAGAGAAAAGAGAAGGGTATAGTGAACGAAGCGTCCCAGCAGGTTGCCTTCGCCGATCGCATTCTTTGTAATAAAATTGACCTGGTGAATGAAGAGGATCTTGCGGATATTGAGGGTAGGTTAAGGGCCATTAACCCTACGGCTGAGATAATTCGCTGCCAGCAGAGTGCTGCTGACCCCTCAAAGTTGATCAACATTAACGCATTTACTCTGGAGCGTGTTCAGGAGATGGATGCGCAGTTCTTAGACACAGAGAGAAGGTCCAAGCACGACCCGAACATCAATTCTATTGCTTTCAATTTTGAAGGTTATCTTAATCTCTTCTTGCTCCAACAACTCATAGATACGATCATCAACGAGTTGGGCGCAAACCTCTACCGCTACAAGGGAGTGTTGAATATTGCCGGTATGAGCAAGAGGTACGTTTTTCAGGGAGTAGGTATGCTCTTCTCCGGGAACTTCACCACCGAGTGGACGGAGGATGAGTGCCGCGATTGCAGGTTTGTGTTCATTGGGAAGGGACTGATGGAAGAAGAAATCCGAACGGCCTTTTACGAGTGTGAGTGCGATGAAGAACTCCGATTTAAGGTCGGGGATACTGTCTCAGCTTGTGTTGGCGATCCTGATACCAAGGATGGTTGGGCAAAGGGTACCGTCATAAAGACTTGGGACGAAGGCAATCCATACCGCATTGAGATCCACGATGAAGAGAAGAGGAACGTTTGGGCTCCAGTTGATGACAACAATTTTTGCAAGAAGCAGTGACGTGTTTCGTCAATGTAAGCAAACGATCTATAATAGACCAAGCTGTGGAACCACGTCTAAGTAGACATTGAGAAGGGGTAAAGTTAAGGTCTGTGCTGTGTGAATATTTATTGGGAAATTTTTTTCAAAGGCAACATATGTTACAAAATTAATTGGGGAAAGGTTGCACAACACATCAATCACTGTCCTCATCAGAGTCCTCCTCGCTGTCTTCTTCTTCTTCTTCCTCCTCCTCCTCCTCTTCTTCACTCTCTGCATATGCATCGGGATATTTTTTCTTCAGGTCTTCCTCCAGCATGACCTCGTCTTCATCATTGCCGGTGCCTTCTCTTGCACTGATTTTCTCCAGACCAACACTGACAACCCCCTTCATTAGGCTCTTAAAGAATTCCGAGCTATCATTGCTTGCATGGGTGACGTTCTCCCCCCCACCGAAATTACCCCTCCCGCCGACCCCGCTGAAAGTTCTCGCCAATCCAACTAGAGTATGGCCGACCACAACCACCTTGCCGTTGTTGGCATCATGAGCCCTCACCACGGCATCGACAATCTCCCTGGTGGAGTTCTGGAAAGCGTTGCACTCGGCAACACCACTCAAACCGATCATCAGAATTGTCTTGCTGCTACCGCATATCCTTACGACGTTGCTAGTTGAAGACATGCCAATGTCAAATGCCCTTGCACCCTCAGGAAGTCCTTCGCCTCCGACACTGCATTCGTTAGTCTCTCCTACATAATCGAAGCCGGCCTCTCCCTCCTCCTCGTCATCGTCACCCTCTTCGTCTTCATCATCATCGTCCTCATCTTCTTCGTCGTCGTCACCGCCCACCCCCTTCTTCTCTCCTACCTTCCCCCCTCCTCCCTCCTCCTCGTCTTCATCCTCCTCCGCCTCCTCCTCCTCCTCCTCCTCAGGAGCTTGTTCCTTATAATAGCCGATTACGCCCTTGCCACTGATATTTACATCTCCGCAGACAACATCGCTCGGCAAGACAACATTGACCCCCTTTCGCCTTCCCTTCTTCAAGAGATCTATCGCTGCGCCAAACAAACCGCTTTCGACTGCAGTATCACCCATATTCTTCCCAAGAGCAGCCAAAAATGTATTGGCAACACCTCCAACAAGGCACAAATTGTCGCAGAGGTCAAGAAGGTAATCAACCTGCTTGGGCTCGAATTTATTCCCCCCAAGAATGACAGTCGCAGGGCGCTGCCTGTCTTCGCTGACAAGGTAGCTGACCGCAGCGATCTCCGCCCTTAAGGTCGGCCCCATGACACGAAGACCTGAGGCAGGTTTGAGATCAGAGAGAGATCCCTCTTCCGTAGTAAGAGAACTGCTCACATCTTGAACCAAGACGTCTATGTGGTTGCTGAGAACTTCTCCAACAGTCGGACCGACTTCCTCTACCACGTCGTCTTCCCCCTCCCACATAGGAAGCCTGTCCTCTTCATCGTCACTATCTTCCCTAGGAGGAGACTTCTCGAAGGGCACGAGACCAGGGCAATTCAATTTCTCAAGGAGGTGGATCTTAGGCATCCTCACGGTCACCTTCTCAAATTCACCACCATCATCATCATAATCGTCCCCACCAACCATTCCATCGTCCTTCTTCTCTTCTCCTTCTGATTTCTCTTTTTTCAGATTGATAACCACCTCTTCCCCAATTTCGCTGTCCAAATTCTTGACGAGCTCATAGACAGTGGAACTGAAGGTGCATCCCCCTTTCAGGAACTCTCCGAGAAGCTCGTTTATTTTTGCAGAGATAGGAGCGAGCGTGCTCGTCGCTGACGGTCCCATCATGGCGGCGGAGTTGTCTCCAATGCTGTCGACGACACTTCCGCTTCCGACTGTGTATTCCATGCTCTCCTCTTCTTCCACGTCATCTTCTCCCCCATTATCCTCTTCCGTCTCTCGAACGGAACTCTCGCTCTCACTTTCTTGGGTTGTGAGTTTACTACACAGCACGATAGCTTTAGGTGGATTTCTGCATTTGCACAGAGTCTTCACAAATTTACACACCCTCGCGATCTTATCCGTAACCGCCCAGCTCCCCCCGAGAACCCATTCTCCCTTCTCCTCGTCGAAGGTGATCCCCAACAAGCCGACATCCAAATCAACCTGCAGCATCACCGTTTTGTTCGCAAGTTCCCCCGCGCGCAGCGAAGACATCCTATCGTATCTATCGAGGCACTGCTCGGCGGCACTCTGTCGATAGAGATCGAGCTCTGCCTGAGTGATGCGAAGAGACATCTCTACGGCAATCGCTCCAAACTTCTCCCCGAGTTTAGAGACCTTGGAGAGGTGGTAATGATCTTCAGGAGTTTGCGGTCCCAGGGGAGGTTTAGATTCCTTGGCCTTGGCCTTCTCCTTCTCTTTCGCAGCCTTTGCCCTCGGTGATAGCTCTGAGTCGTCTTCTTCCTCCTCTTCCTTTTCCGGTATCTCAATACCGTTAAGGCGGTTCCACTCCCTCTCTCCTTCTTCGGTGACATAGAAACTTGGGAGCGGTGCGATAACCTGATCCTCAGGAATGCCATTCTCTGCCCTTGCCTCCTCCACAGCATCAACAACGGCGTCCCCTATCGTAGAGACGAGGTCGTAGCAGAGTTTGTAACCTTCAGCTCTTTTGCGTTGGCCGGAATTTCCGACAAGAGTATAGTAGCGGCAAAGAAGGCTTTCCTGGAGGACACGCCTGGGGTCGCGAGGGTAGGTTTTAGGGGGCTCAACTTCAACTACCCCCTCGCCTTCTTGAACGGCGTGGGGTTCCTCCTCTTCCTCCTCTTCCTCTTCGTCCTCCTCGCTATTTTCATCATCATCATCATCTTCGTCTTCCTCTTCTTCTTCGTCGTTTTCTTCCTCCTCCTCATCGTCATTCTCTTCTCCCCCATCTTCGGGGATAGGTTCAGGTTCAGGAGGCATTAACCCATCAATGATTCGAAGGAGCACGTCCACCTTACCGCTCCACCCCACATCAACATCAAGCCCTGCAATCAATTGCCGAACGGGATGAGAATCGGCGGAGTGGTTCCCCCAAGCGCGGGTTGTGCCGTCATCGAGGATGTCTACTACCTGTTGAGCGGCAGATTTTTGGACTGAAGGAGAAGATTGATCATCAGCGGTGGCGCTGGCGTCCTCATCAAGCTCCATGCTGGAAGTAGCAGTTGCAGAGTCTCCCATTGTTTCTTCTTCTTCTTCTTTTTCGTCGGCTTGCTCTTCGTCACCTTCGTCCTCGTCGCTCTCCTCCACGAGTGCAGCAGGCTCCTCCACCCCAGCCACATACTCGACAGCCCCCAAGCAATCAACGAACAACGCCACAAAGTCGTCATAGCTCTTTGCATCAAAGTAAAGCCCTCTCTCACGGTTCTCTTTGAGAAATAGAGCCTTTTGCTCCCCCCTTATGTCCTCTTCTGTGTGAGGTCTGAGTACGTTATCAACGAGGTGACTTTCGATGCGGTTCGCGGCAGCAGAGGAGGTAAGAGAGGACACATCTTCCCTTACAACGCTGCGAAGGTGCTCGCTCGTGTCAAGAGTCGAGGCGATGCCGCGCAATTGCAGCATCTTCTTTCCATCCTCCTCCCCATCCCCCGTTCGAGGCGTGGTGCTTATCTCCCAGCTCTGGCTGTAGCTTCCCGGCGTGGACGACAAGAAATTGAACAGGATCACCTTGGTCTCCGAAGGAAGCAGACAGCCACGAGTGTCGTGACAAAAGAAACGCTGCGCATCTGCCTCAACTGGATCGACTGAGGGGGGGCGATTCGACGTAACGATAGAGGTCTTGTTGTTCTTTGCAGCCCACTGATAGAAAAGTACAGTCGAGCCAGTGTTCGTTATCGAGACAGACTGACCAGCGTTGGAGAAAACTGAAGCATTGAATAGGACGGTGGGGTGGGAAAGGGTGTACGATGGCCCTATCGACCTACTTTTGCCGCTCGTGTTGGAGTTTTCAGACTTATCAATGGAATTCAAAGCAATTTCACTGTCAATTGTCTCGATAGTGGTGGCAGGCTTTTTAAAGGAGGCATTCACCCCTCCCGCCTCTTCTGAGGCCTTCTTTTTGTCAAAATACTCCCGGCTGCTCTCAATAGCCCAATCGAAGAGACCAGTTGTCTTAACGCAAAGACCAACTGCTGCATCGGTTCCGAGCTCATGGGGACGGAGGTTCTGCAGAGACTTGGCGAGTTGCCTCTTTCGCTTGTTGAGCACCACACTGTCCCTCCAAGTCAGCGCTGTCTTCATCTTTCCAGTGCTGTGATCCTTCACGAGCTGTCGCTCCGATTTTTTGTTCGGCCTTCGGACGATCCGAGGTGGGGGCTGGGTGTCCTTAATTGGGCAGAAGAGGCCACTGAAAATGTTACCGATGGGGATGGTACGGGAACCGATGCCACGAAGCGACATCTCCCAGTAGTTGCTACCGTAGCGCTCGTGAGCGGGAATCGCAGATTGTATGAGTTGTAGTTCCTCCATTTGCTCACGGTACTCATCTGCCTTGCTGATGACAAGCTGGTCTGGATTGCGACCAAGCTCGCGGGCCACCTTAATTTTAAATGCGTTCCAGCTTTTCTTCCTCTTCTCCCAATTTTTCAGGATGGTCGCTTCCTTGCTTGCGCCTATCTGCTCGCTTAAAGGAATCAGCGCATTCAAGGTGGATTCTAGCTCCTTGTCGGCCTTATAAATGTTCTCGGCGCGGCCTTTTGCTTCGGATAGCTGCTTCATGTACGCCTGTGGGTTGGACTCAGGGTCGACACTGTGAGCCTCACTAGTCATGCTACCTACCCGACTTACGCCCCCTTGAGTGCGAACAGACTTCGGGTGCAACCCGGAGCGAAGACTCGCAGCTTGTGACTTTGAATCCTCCAGGACTGCTGTGCCATCGTTATTTGAGGCTATATTGGTCTCCAACATCTCCTCAACCTCGTGCCACTCGGACATATTTCCCAGGTAGGTGTAGTCCTTATCATTAGGAAGCGTAGTAGAAAGGAGCGGAGGGGCATCCTTAACCGGGACGCGGGAAATCTTCTCGTTAGAACGAGGGGGTCGCTTCACTATAACAGTGTTGATCTTTTTCTGGTTCTCATTGCTTCGAAGCTTATACTTGCGCTTTGGAGAAGAGCGAGTAGAGGGACTCGAGGTGGTTCCAGCAGCCATGGCGTCAGTGGCAGTCATTTTTTGCTACAGGTGAGAGAAGCTCAGTCGGATAGGTTGGAGAGGTTGGGAAGTTGAGTTGGTGAAGGTCTTGGGGGACAGAAGGTAAATGGCAGGGTGGATGGAAAAAGGTAGGCAGCGGGACCCTGTCGTTGAACAGGCCGCTCAGGAAAAAAATGGAAGAGTTATACCGAAGGCTGCTGTGTTTTCGATTTGGTCGTTAGCCCGAAAGAGGTTGTGCGTTACTTTCTGGAATTTAAAAGATAAACTAGAAAATTGAAAAGAAGCCTCCTCTAGGTCAGATATCCCTACAGATAGCACCTGGGTCAGGGCGTTAGCAAAAGTCCTCTGCACGGTGTCACCTTTCTCACCTCTTGCACGACCCAAAAAAGTACAATAAAATACCATGCCCATGGATGTCTCCATATACGCAGCCTCTTCGACGACACGGCTGCCATCAATTGGCGTCTCTTCTTCAACCCGAGAGATGCTGGATCGACGCAGGAGAGACCGGGAGGCTCTTGAAAAGCACAGAGTCGAGTTGGAAGCTGACGAGAACTACTCAACACATTTCGATGCTGAATGCGTAAGGTACGATAAAAAGCTTAAGCCGTATGTCACGAGGACAGTCGACCCGAAAGAAGTACGAGTTGGAGGAGGAGGGAAATGGGATCTGATGAATATTGTTGGGAATGACAAGAATACCAGAAAGGAGAAGACGAAAAGGACGGTGGGATTCAGTAAGTCACTTCCCGCCCTTCCGACAGCCATACAAGCCGATAAATTGCTTTCGAAAAGGAGAGACGCGTCAATGGAGAAACGTAGCGAGAAACCAGCCCCTAAAATGTTTCCTGAGATGCTAAGTGTTGGCTTCAAAAATCTCGATGACATGAGTCCGTCCCAGAGCAACGACAAGAACATCTACAAGGGACTCCGGGATTTCAACAACGGCGAATATTCAGTAGCCATTGTGCGGTTGCTGAAAGCATCACGAGCTCACCCTTCGTCCCCCCTGGTCAACTTCTTGCTGGGGTTGGCCTATGCCAAGCTGACTAATTTCAAAGTTGCCAGAAAACACTTTCACATCTGCTGCAAGTTAGAGGCTGAGGGATTTACCGCGCTTGCCTTTTACAACAAAGGACTCGCAAATTGCAACCTTTCTTTGTACAAAAACGGAATTGAGGATCTCACGAAGGCTATTAGTTTGAGGAAAGAGCTCGATTTCTTCAAAACTCGAGCGCTTGTTTACAGACGAAGGGGGGAGTACAAGAAAGCCCAGCAAGATTATATCGCCATCCAGTTACTGGAGGCCCAGCGAGAACAGAAATCGCTTTTGAGAGGGGAAGGTGCTAGGGAGGGGAGTGTATTCAGTCTCTCATCATCATCGCCAGGTAGGAAAGTAAGTCCGACAAAGATTGCACAGAAACAAGCCATGGAGGCAAGCAAGGCAAAAAGGGAGAAGAGTCAGGAAGCTCTTAAACAGAAAATATATGGAATGGTTCATGTAGCTCTTATGACACCCCCAGCAGAGCGGACCGATAAGCAGCTTGACATTCTCGTGAAGGAGACCAAAACGATGACCGCTTTTAAACACATTAACGAGCACCAGCTACGTGAGCTCTGGAAGCACTTCGTATACAAAAAGTATACAACAAACGTTCGAATTTTTGAGAAAGGCGATGAAGCGGAAATCTTCTACGTCATATTAACCGGTTCCGTGTCGGCGAGAATCCCGAAGCAAACGGAAAGGGATATTGAGGGACCGACGGCGACGGCGACGGCGACGGCGACGGCGAGGACTCGGCAACCTTCTATAGCTTTGCTAGCAGAGGATGACGAAACTACAATCAATGTCATGCATGCCGGTGAGACGCTGGGGGAGGCCGTAGGAGCAAATGACGTTTCTGCGCAAGTCAGGAAAGCAAGCTGTGTGACAGAGGAGCATTCAGAGCTCCTTTTGCTCGATCAGAAAGGGTTCGATCAAACTTTCAGGAAATTTTTCCAGAAACGCGACTTGGAAAAAATCTTGCTGCTCAAAGAGAACTTTGCTTGCTTCCGCGAGTGGCCGACAGGAGACCTAAGCAAGATAGCGACGTTCTGCCGTGAGCACACCTTCCCTCCTGGCAGCACAATAATCAAGCAAGGAGCCCGCGCCGACGCTCTCTTCTTTGTGGAACATGGTCTCGTCAAAGTCGTCCGAAGCATTCATATGGTCGAAGCCGGAAACAACGTCAACATCTGTGATGTTCTCGTCACCAAACTGTGCAGCAATGAAATATTCGGCGAGGAAATAATTTTGAAGGAAAACAACTCAGAACACAAGAGCTCAATTATCTCTGATACACGGGTGAAGTGCCTACGAATTGATGTTGCCCAAATAGACAATAAACTCTGGGCCAAAAATAATTCGGCCGCAGCGATTAAAAAAATGGCTGTGAACTACCCCGACGACTGCATTTTGCTTCAGTTTCACCTCGACAAAGTGCGGAAGTTGAAAAATCTTGGCATTAATCCCCTCGGTGGCGACCCAAAAGTAGACTAATAAATACGTGAGAAGCAGTTTGATACACGGCAGGACAGGATACCGAGAGCTCTATTGTTGTTAATGAAGCATTTGGCTATTCAGAAACGCCCGAGAAGAAC
>Ga0209832_1001392_pt1 | contig 13281 bp, 9 predicted proteins | sample COGITO_mtgs_1104_2_FD_185516 | JGI IMG/M metagenome (GOLD analysis project Ga0209832, IMG submission 185516) | Pelagic marine microbial communities from North Sea - COGITO_mtgs_110407 (SPAdes) (version 2) | ecosystem: Environmental > Aquatic > Marine > Epipelagic ...
TCCGGTGTGGTGTCTCACCCTCACTCCCCTCCATCCCATGGTAACAAACAGGCTTACGACCAGCATCTCAACATGGTTCTCTCAGATGTGGAAGAAACTGTAACATCGCATGAAATTGACGAGGAGACTGATGAGGAAATTGTGAACAAGAGGACCCGAGAGCTTGCCATGCTATTTATCAGAGGTGACATTGTTGTCCTCGTCAGTCCACCGCTTCGGACGACGTAGAATTTTAGTGGAGAAGTGAAGGAATAAAGCACAACTTTATGGTTAAATGGAATGATAACTTGCCAGTTTGCAAAAGCACTTTTTGTCAGTTTGCCAAAAGCACTTTTTGTCCTGTCCTTGGGAAGCACAATGCTGTTATTGATGAGAAAAATCGTGTTTCTTCATTCGCTTTAAGTGATAATGTGTGACAGCTGAGACACATTCATATCTCCTCGTCGATTTCAACTACTTTTTGAGGGCCTACATTTTTTGGTAGCAGTTGTCGATGTAATTGGATTGCCTGAACAAAAAATCGACGGATCAATCAAATTTTGGGCAATCTTCTTTATATGTTATCAACCTCAGCAGCCGAGCCAACTAACCCTTCCACCGAGCCCGGTTTCGAAAAGTCTGTTTTTTTAACCTTCTTTGTTGGGATTTTTATGTTGTTGGTGCTCTTCGTGCCGTTGGTACCGTTGATATCGCTGATGTCTTCGCTCAATTTCCTTTTCCTATTGCTTCTTTTAGGGGTATTCGCAGTGGCAGAGGCATCGCCATTATTATCGACGTCAGTAGACGAAGTGACCGATGACATGACGGTACCTGGTGGGGAAATTGTCGCGGAGTTCCCCCAGATGGGTTTCTGCTTCTGCTGCTTCCGGGTTTCGACGGAAATCAAGTCAATCATGGATTTCTTTTTCTTCTTCATCGAGGGACTCGGGAGGGCGACTTTGGGAGGCAGCGATTTGGGAGGAGGCTTGGATGTGATAGAAAGACCACGATCATTTTGGTTGCTGCCGTCATCGTTTTCGTCATCGTCACTGTCATTATCATTATCGTCGTCAGATTCAGATAAGGACGATTCTGATTCAGATGTTGATTCAGAATCAGAATCGGACGAGGAAACATCACCCTTCAATGGCCGTGACGCGGATGGTTCTAAATGATCATCGTTTTGTCTTAATGGCGATGCTATCGTTGATGCAGGTGCCAAGGTTTGAGTTGGTCGTGGTTCTACGAGCTCAGACTTTGAGTATGAATCATCATCATCATCATCAGAAGAAGAAGTAGAAGAAGAAGTGGTACTATCTGAGGGATTGCCGCCAGAAGCAGCTATCTCACCAGCAGAAGATGGCTTTGCCATGGACAGCGATTGTGTTTTCACCACAGGTGGCGAATGAGGTTTCATCAACTTAGCGGCAGGCGACCTCACCACAGGTGGAGCAAACTTCGGTGTATTTTTTTTACTCTTGGCGGGTTCGCTCTTTGGGGACTTGCTCTTGGTAAGGTTGGATTTACTTGCTTTGTCCTTCGCATGTTTGCTCTTGGCAAGGTCGGATTTGTTTGGCTTGCTCTTGATAGGGTCAGTCTTGGTGGGTTTGCTCTTAGCTGGGTCAGTATTAGTATTAGTATTATGGGGTTTGCTCTCGACAGGGTTAGGCCTACTCTTGGAGGGCGAGCGCTCGCATGCGGACCAGATTATCTTCAACCAGGCGCATTTTTCGGCAGGTTGGACTTGAATCTCAATCGTACTGCCATTGGCTATGGACAAGAGAGGCATCCAAGGCAACTGATAGCTACTGTTGATGAGAACAGACACGAAAGAAAAATCAGTTTCAACTTTTCCCAGAGAGAGCTTTTTATCCAGTTCATCTGCGACGAAACGGTCAGAAGAGGGACACCGCGAGAGAAAAAGCGAGCGAAAAATAATAGGCCTCACCTTTATCAAATATCAATCGTTCCAACATAGGTTGCCACTTATCAGATTCTGGATCGAGTTGGAAAACATCCAAGATGAGCTTTACCACCAGTTTTTTTAGCGGACGTCTATTTTCGCTGTCCAGAATTTTCTGCATCTTTGGACGGTCCAAATCTAACAATACATCATACGTCTGTACGCCAATGTCAACCCCAAGAAAAGGCAATGTCGGGCACACCATGGTCACTTTGATTTTACCCATCGGTTTCGGTGAAAAAACAGCATCCACGGGGGGTGCCGAAGAGTGCAGCGGAAAATTTGGTCGAGACAAACTCATCTTGGACACAGATTAACGAGGAGGGCTCGCTGGTTTTGATATCCACCGAGAACCGGCTGTCATATAAGGATAGGTGTTGGCGAAAGTTATTGCCTGTTTATCTTCCGGAAAGGAACAATGTTCAAGCTATTAAACTACACAGTACGTAGAATTACAAATTTAATTGCCTGGAAAGAAATGTTTTCAAGAATTGGATTTTTGCATCAAAATTCTCACAATAAACACGTGATAAAATAAAAATAAAACATATTCTGGCTTTTGCTACCTTATCTCTAATCCTTTTTTTCAGAGAATCCTCATTCTTCTCGATTATACTACTAAGTACGTACTGACCAGTTTCCAGTTTTCCATTCTGGCTTTTGCTACCTTATCTAAATCCTTTTTTTCAGAGAATCCTGATTTTTCCTCGTTTCTCCTACCAAGTACGTACTGACCTTAATTCAAGACATTTTTCTTTGGAATAAATAAAGAGCACCGTTCAATATAAACTCTCAAAAAACGCTTTTGGACAGATCGTCGCCAAAGAAATAGATGTCACCCTTTTGAAAGTGAAGCTGTCAAAAAAACTGACGAATTGCTCAAATTCTCTCTGGTCTGCACGACTCTTTTCCTTAACCACATTCCGCCTGAACAATGAATCCTCCCTCAACCCCGGTAGAACCTTTTTCGAGTTTGAAAACTTGGCACTGCCGTTATAATGAACAACAAGTGGTATATTCCGCCCCTTCGATTCTTTGTTCAATACTTCACTGATGATAGTTCCGTCTTCGTTGGTCACTTTCACCCTTCCGTTATCGTAGTCAAACATGCTTTGGAAAAATTCAGCCTGCATGTCAAACATGAGTTTCCCAGAACCTTCTTGCAATTTGTCATTTGGTGATGTGCCCTTTTCTAAGTGCTTCCATAGCTGCACCTGATCGTTTTCAAATACATCTTTTGAGGCAACACTTTTGTAATCACCCCTTAAATCACTCAACTTATCAGCGCTTGCACTGTCTCCATCCATCCCAAACATGCCAAGGAGAAATTTCTTAACAAAGTCAGCCCTTCCAGCATAGACTCCCGTATTAGGACAGCGGTAGACAGGATCTTCAGGCCTTCCCTCAAGACTATAATTATTATAGAAAGCCCTTGATGACGGAGGGAAGCAATAACTCTCAGTTGAGAAGACCAAATCTCCCATTGCCCTAACTTTTTGAATCGTCGAGGCGAACCAGCTGCCATCAACTGAAGTCGGTTGAAAAATACAATCGTCGTCGGCGAAGAGAATTGTCGTGGTGTAGGGATAGTTGCAGTCGGAGATCAACTTGGATGTGAGAATTGCCTTGCTCTTTTTTTTATTGGTTGTTGAAAGGGGCAAAGAGAGCATTTGTGTGTGTTTGTGACGGTTCAAGTTAGTCAGATGTGTGTGTTAGTATTTTGAGCGAGCTTTATGCTGCGTCACCCACCTCTAAAAAAAAGTTTTTTCCTCTGTGTCCATATATTCTGTCTCCCTCCCATCCCTCCCACCCGAGTACATTGACATTGATCTTCGCTCGAACCGCACTGTCAATTAAATAGCAAAGACTTTCACTATGCGTTGTTAGTACCGCGTTTTTTTCTTGCTGCTGGGCGACGCTTCTTTTGTTCTTGCGGTTCCCAGTTTTTGCACCCTTTGAGTCTCACCTTGGATTGCTTGCATAGGTAACCACCACAGAACCGTCAACTGGCAAAGGACAATGTTCAAAATTCTGTCCCTTCTCAATCGCGAGTGTTTTATCTTTCGTTAGCACTGGGCGCATAAGTCTCCCATACTTTTCATCTCCAATGAACGATATCTCGACGTACCCGCAAGCGAAGTCCAATTTGCAGAGTTTCACTGCCATAGGACAGCCATTTGGATTTTTCGCACCATCATTTCCGCAGTGAATTATGCATTTCATCCAAGTCTCATTTGTTAAATCGCTCTCACTACAAGGGAAATCGACGAAGCGATCGGCCTCTCGGATTTCGTCCTTCTCGTCGCGGCGAAACTTAATAACAGGGGCTTCCTTCTCCTTCCCTTGAGAAGGAGAGGAGAAGGGGGACGACGTGCCTCGACAATCTTTGTGGAATGCTGGTTGGAGGAGAATGGGAACCCGCTCCACACCGTACTCAGCAATCACTGCATCACAATTTATTATTTCTGAGCCGAATTTTTGACGAAGATAGGAAGAAGACAAGGTTGACGACGATGGAGCTGGTTGCTTGCCAAGGGGTATTTTGTGGGCGTGGTAGACCAAAATAGCCCAAAGAAACATCACAATGATGACAACACCGAGAAGAATTGACCTCAATTTCATTGCCAATTTCATTGCTGACGTGCGGGCTGGGGAAACTGGGTTCTTTACTTTGTTCGACATGACATGCATGATTCTGGAATGATTCAAAGTTAAAGGGGAGTTGATAGCCAGCATGGTGATAACAATCTTTGTAATAAAGAAGTAATAAAACTGAGTACTGCACCTCGAAAGGATATTCACCTTTTTTTAATGCTAGGGCTTTTATTTTGTAATATATTATTTCGTCAATTCTCTGACATGTCAAAATCTCCATAAAAACTCTTTGACACATGTCTTCACAATCTCCTATGCCGTTTAGATGGCAAGGCTGGACATGGTGGTGCAGTCATCACCGGTGTATCCCTTGAAGCAAGCGCAGAGTCCGGTCTCGCCGTCGCAACTTCCACGGTTGGCACACTGGGTAACATACTCGTAGTTTCCGGTGGTGGAGGGGGAGAACTTGAAAAGGACGACAACTCCACTGGTGGAGGTTCCACTGCCATCGGGATCTCCAAGGACGGTGGCCCATCCGATGTTGTAGTCAACCTCAACAATGAACCTGTTCTCAAAGTCTCCACTGGTGAACCTGCCACTTCCACTGTCGTGCCTCTCGGTGATGCCGGTGGCCTTCTGGGTGTAGATCTTGGTGATGGTGTACAAGTTACCAGTTCCACGGTTGGCATTGCTCTCATCGGCGCAAGTTCCGGTGGCAACAATGCCTCCGAAGGGGGTGGTGGCAGAGGTGGTAACACCCCAGCATCCATCGATGATGAAGAGCTTGTCTCCCTTCTGGAGGCAGTTGAAAAGGTCGCTACTTCCACTCTCGCAACTGGCATCAATGTTGGTGTAGACCTTGTTGGTGTAAGCAGCGGGCCAGTATCCGGTGATGGTGTTGTTCTGGTCCTTGCCATTACGTCCGGAATGCTGATCATTGAGGCCAAGACGCTCAACGGTTCCAGTGGTGGTGTAGACGTGGGAAGAAACAGCGCGGCTAGTGGTGGGCAAGTTACTGACACGGAACTTGTTGGTGGCACTAGGGTCATACCAGACAAGGTGGAACTCTCCCTCAGTGTAGGTAGAAGCCCTGGTCACAGGGACAGTCTTGATGGCATGGGGGAAAGGGCCCATGAGGAAGTCACCACTTCCGACATCATATCCATAGTCCCAGTCGTAGACGTCAACGTTGTTGGTGGAATCACCATCACTGTCTCCGAGGCAAGTCTTAAGGAGCTTCTCCTCAGCAGTGGTAAGAGATCCCAAATATCCAAGGGATCCAATCTTGGCATCAGTAGCCCAGCCACTTGATCCATCAGTGACAACACTGGTCTCGACTCCACTGCACTTGGTGGCGAAGTAATCAACGAACTCTCCGGTGGTTCCCTTCTGGTAGGTGCTAACAGTCATGGTTCCAGAGCTGACACCAAGGGTGGCCTTGTTTCCGTCCAAATGGTAGTCAACCTCAAGCTGCTTGAGCTCTCCGGGGTTGCTGTGGAAGGTGATCTCCATGTCGAATCCCTTGTTGGTGTTGACGGCAGTGGCGCTCGCGCAGGTGACCTGACTGACGACGTTGTTGGGAAGAGCCTCAAGAGCAGCCTTGGCGTAAGTGCACTGGTTGGCAGCAGTAGCAGAGGCAGTGATAGGCGCGGTGGTGTAGTCCTCTCCGAAGACATCGTAGAACTTAAGAGCGTAGGTTCCAGAAAGAGCGCTGGCAGCAGAAGTCTCAATACGGACAGAGGTGGTGGTAACACGAGCAGAGGTATCATCAGTGTAAAGGGGGTCGACACCGTACTTGCAACTGCGGAGGGAGCAGTCAGCGCCGTTGTACCCGGCGTCGCAGGCGCATCCCATGGTAACATCAGCGTCCCAAAGGGCGTAGATGTTTCCGAACTCGGCAGAGGCGAGGTCGCTGATGGACTCGCAGGTACCATGTCCACTGCAGGAATTGGGGCAGGAGGCACGCTGGCAAGCAGCACCATCGTAACCATCAAAGCACTCGCACTCTCCAGTCTTGCGGTCGCAGAGACCCTTGTTGGAGCACTCCATGTAGTAGTGAGCGGTGTTGGAAAGGACGGTAGCTCCTCCAGCAAGGTCAACAGACATAGAAGGGTACTGCTCCTCAGTTCCGTAGGGGTAGACGGTAGAAGAGGTGATCACAGTGCCGGTGGTGATGGTGTTACTGTGGTCAAGATCTCCCTTGGGAGTATCGACGTGGGCAAGTCCGAAAGGACAGGTCCCTGCAACAAGAAAAGGGTTTTTTTAAAAGGGTGAGGAGGAAAGGGGGGGGAAGGGGGTTAGGAGTTAGACACTTTCCAACGGCTCTGTGACGAGGCTAGTTACTTACTCTGAGAGCAGTCAGACCCCTGCCAGTTGCGAGAGCAGGTGCACATATCTGCATGAATAGGGTTAGGGTGAAATTAGATCGCAAGGGGGTTAGTGGGGGGTAGGGGGGGGGTTGTTTGTCAACAGGATTTCAACATCTCTCAACTTTGCAAGCATCGATACACCCTTTGAGCGAATATAGCACAAGAAATTCTAGACTCTCCAGTCGAGAGAGTCGAGAAAGACACACCAGGGGGTATTTAAATGTGCGAATCGCCCCTGTAATTCACACAATCACACCAACAATTTTCACTGTCTCTCGGGTACTCACCAAAAGAGCTGCAGGAACCATGTCCTGAGCAAGCATTGGGGCACTCGGCCGAGACCGAGGCCGCCATGGCAATAATGGCAGCGGCGTACTTCATTTTGTTAAACAAACTTTGGAGTGTTCGTAAGCTTGTATTTAACAGATGGGAGTTGAAAAAATCTCCTGAAGTGGGCTCCCAAAATTTGATCATCGCCATTCGAGAGTATTCATAAAAAAATTGTTTCCCTCTACACCATATGATAGTGTGCTGAGCGCGCAAGGCTTTTTTAAAAAGTTTTCGCTGCTAAATTCACGGTTATTTTGTGCCTGGACCCTCTACTCCACCCTCTACTCCACCCTTGGATCTCCCCCTACCTAACGTGCAAACATGCTCTTCTCTCACAATGAGCTAACCCAGCATTACAAGGTCGCGAATATATACCGTGCTTTCCTTTACTTTTTCTGTGTCTTCGTCTGCTTCATCTCGGCTGGGTGGGCACTTGGTTATTCCTTTTCACAATACGGTACAATGATTCTTGCTCCGAATGCCTGTCTCTCTTTCGTACTCTATTGGGTTTCAGATTTGAACCACCCTTCCCCCTCCACTGTAGACATCTCCCTCTTCCTCATCATCGTATTGTCAAGCATATTTGCCTTTATTGGAACAGTTCGCGACGGGGCTCCTCTGTCTTCTTGCATTATCGGTGGATTTGGTCTCCTTTGTTATTACCCGGGCTATTTGATCGTGAGCAAGTCCAGGAGAAATTTAGTCTCTCTCCCTGGTCGAGACATCCACGTGATGCGAGTGATTTTCCTTGGTGGAGTGGCAGCTCTCATACCAGTTACTTATTTGATGTTCGATAGCGTGAGTTGCGTGCTTCTTGTTGACAAATTTTACTCCCTAGACAGATCGTCACGAACATCGAGAACAGATGACGACATTTACCGCCTCTGCTCAGCAATCTTCGTGCCCAACTACTGCATTGGATTACATTTAGTGATCATGCACTCTGTCGCTGTGTTCTACGCGCCTTTCGCGCAATTCAGTATCAGTGAGATGATGCGTTTCAAGCTTCCGATGAGGCCGAGAATTCAGTCTAGTTGCGTGCTAATGGCAACTTTGGTTTCATTATATATTTTTTCAAGCAAGGAGGATGATGAGGGATCGGTGGCTGTGGAGGAGATGCAACTAACTTCTGCCATATTCTTCCTCTGGTCAGTGGTGATAGTAGTGCAGAGTACTAGTAATGAATTCTGGAAAAGGTTGGTAAACCCATGTGCAAAAATTAGAAGTGGAGAATCACGGAAGAAAGAAATTGGTGAAAGCAGCAGAGGGATTGAGTTGCCTGAGACTTGTTTGGATGATTTAAGAGCCAGTACACCGAGCACATCTATATCGAGCGTATCTGCATCGAACACATCTACATCCTCGTTAGCGTCGTCAAAAAAGTCGTCAACAACAGCAACCACCCCCACTCATCGGTTGATGAAGCTAGCAAATTTTGTGCGCTTCAGTACCAAGTCGAATGTTGAAATTGCCCCAGTTTACAAATATTTGTTCGTCACTGTTCAAATGGTTCAAGTTTGCTGTGCGATCTTTTTTTCGGCGAATAATATGCCCCGCGCGATGTGGCTCTTTTACTTGAACGTACCAAATGCGTTTTTGTCTACGTCTATACTTTTTATGGCGAGCCCAAGGCAAAAAAAAACTAAGATTGGTTCGGCTCTATACCTCACTCTTCCAATTTCTTTTCTGTTGCTTGGATTGGGTCACCTCAAGACTGGTTATAAAGAGGAGAAAACATTGCAAGCGTTCGTAATCTCTGTGACAATACTGTTGGCTCAGCCTGTGCTTGATCGGCTGCGAAATGTCCTTGCGAACCTATCCGATGAGGATTTGAGTCATCACATGCAGCGTTATGTGTTTGGATCTTTCGGTGCTTTTGTTTCGATGTTCTTTTTTCTCTCGGAGGGTTTTGGATGCGTAATGAAATCTGAAAACATCAAGGAGATCGACAGTGTCTGCGGAGGGATTGTCTATCCTGGCTTTGGTTGTGCCATGAGCGTGGCTGGAGCGCATATCAGCGTTGTTTGTTTTGATCAAAAATATAAACAAGGTATGAACAGGTATACAGAGGGGGAATTCATCAAGCTGAAGATCCCCACCCACAACAGGGTACAGCTTGTGCTACAGCTTCTGATCAACGTATTGTGTTTGTTTCTTTTCGGTAGCATAGCGGAGAGCCCAATTACCCAAAGTTTGGAAACTCTCGTCCTTTTGATAGTTTTTTTGTGGGTCTTCAGCTTCATATTGGAGGCCGCAAACATACTAAGGAGTTTGATAAGCGAAAGACATAAAGAGGAGCTCAAGAAAATGCAACTGAATAGGAATAATTTGTTTCACCAGGCCAGCTTCATCAAAAAAGTATTGACTCAGGAAATTAAGGACGACGATATTGAGGAAATTGCGAGGAAAAATCGGAAAGTTGTAGGAGAGAAAGGGTCGAAAAACGGGGCTAGTAATTTCACCGACTTAATTTACGGTACTAGCTTCGAAAATCACAACCTCGCTGCAGAGAAGACCTTTAAGGTGGAAAATCCTATGCAAGAAGCACGGGGGAAGAAGAGCAAAAGTGGAAGGAAGGAAGAGAAACCCGGGGAGGAAGGGGCAAAAAAGGATGAGGGGGGGGAGAAGAGGGGAGAGAAAAGGGAGGGGGGAGAAGAGGGGGAGCGAGAATCTCGCACCCTCACTTTCAGCATCTCGCCTCTTGTTCGACACCTGGCCTTCTATCCCTGTATTTTGGTTTTAATTGCATGGATACTTGGTGCAGTGCTGCATGACGAAGAAGCATTATTTTGGAACTGGATGGCCTACAATTGGAACGTGTTTGCCATGACAAATATCATGCTCATTTGGGCTAGTCGTGTAAGGCGACCCTTGAGGTTGGAGCTGCTCGCATACATGTACTTTCCTCTGATGTTTATTTGCAACGAAATCAATTTCGTGAATGGACACGACTACTATGAGTTCTTCGATAGTCTCTGGACTCCTGCAGGGCTAGTGCTATGCTTCGTCGGGCTATTTATACTGAAGAAGATCAGAAACAACCTGGCGGAGTTGGATGATGTTGTTTTGAGCAACCATGTCCAGCGGGTGGTTTACAGGGTGGGGATTAGTATAATCGTCCCAGTATGTTATTTTGGTATGAGAGGCACGGCGTGTTTGATCAACGAAAGACAGATCCGAGCAGGAGAATTGGAGGGAGGGGACGATGATGGGTTTAGCGTCGACACATATTGCAGCGCTATGGTTACTCCGTTGGTTTGTATCAGCTTTCATATGGCAGCATTTCTTTGCTTTCAGCTCGCATTTTTACCATTTTTGGAGTTCAGTATGGTAGACTTGATGATCTTCAAAATGCCGCTCATCAACAAAATTCAGGTGATCCTGATTATCGTCTGCAGCTGGGTTTCATTGTATATATTCGGTGCTTTGCATGAAGGGCACATCCAAGGCAGTATGTATGAGTTGAGAAGCCTTGTATGGTTGATTTGGCTAATAGTTGGTTCTATGCAATTTTTCACAGTTTTGCGAAAAGAGCTCGCTGGAAGACAAAGAGCGAAGGGAGTTCATCGCACAAGTCAGGCATTGTGTAAATTTGAGAGCAGTCCAGTCATCAAGTCACACCTGAAAACACTAGAGAGCTCGGAACCCAAGAGGGGAATAGATGATATCGACGGAGCAAAAATACTTAGTGGGGAGGGAGGTATGATGAGTCCTGGGCTGGTGTGAAGGTATTTTTTTAAGTAGAGCATTATAGGCCAGCATTTTCTTTACAACCGGGCGTCGTCATCAATAAAAAAATAAAAAGACTTAAAAAATCTTCGCCTATGGATCAACCACATCCCCCATAATGCCAACCGACCCAGTACCTTACAAAGTTTCCAAAGAATGCTTTGCTGCCGGGTTAGGCTGTGCTATTGCAGATGGAACCTTCAACACGTTTGCCACCGCCTGCGTCAAACTCCAACTTACCCCACCTACCAACCCACCCCTTGGCCTCACAAAATTGATTCGCGATACTATCAAGGAAGAAGGGATTTGGAGGGGTTTGGGTCAACCCGGCCTTGACGCCACAATTCTTAGAGCCGCTACCTACGTTAGCTTCAGGATAGGACTCTTCCCCACAGTAAAGAATTTCATTTCTGGGGATGCAATTCCAAATCTCTCCGACAAAATCATCGCAGGGGGTATTACTGGTGTGTGTGGTTCTGCTTTGTTTTGTCCGATTGACATCATTAGAATCAGGGCACAGGCTGACGCAGGGGTTGTTGGGAATGACGGGAGGCTAGAGACAGGTGTGAGGAAAGGGGAGAGGGTCAGGCATCCAAATGGGGTATTTAGAGCATTTGGGGAGCTCTACTCTGCTGACGGTCTATCAGGTTTATACCGAGGTGCCACTCCGACTATTGTTCGGGCTGGTATCCTCTCCGCCTCGCAACTTTCTGCTTATGATACTCTCAAAGGTCTCTGCCGAGATTGGCTGACAGATGGAAAGGAATCCCCTGTAATGCACACAGCCTGTAGTTTCTCAAGCGGAATAATCGCTCAAACGTGCGTTCAACCGTTTGATACGCTCAGGGCGTTTTACATGGGTTCAGAGGGGCCAACCTTGAAAAAAATCAATGCACTTCTGAAGGCAGAAGGAGTGGGGTGGTTTTATAGAGGCTATAAGGCCGCTTGTTTCCGTCAGGGGCCACTTATGATCGTCCAAATGCCGATTGTTGAGATGATTCGAAGTCAGCTGGGGTTGGGTTACTTCTAATGACACGAAGTCAGCTGGGGTTGGGTTACTTCTAATGACATGGGTGTAGTTAATTTGAGCAGATTATTGCAATTTAGATTATGAAATGATCCTCTGGCGAGGCTTTCGGTGCAAAGGCTTTCATTTTTTTAAAGCAAAATAACATACTGTTGCCAAAGCAAATTAAGTAGTGTCCTGAAAAAGACAATCTCCCTCTCTATCCTTCTCGCATATTTAGACAAGGGCGGTGGGGGTAGAGCAGGCCTCTCCGGTGAATCCCTCGAAGCAACTGCAGATTCCAGTCTCAAAGTCGCACTTTCCGCGGCGTCCGCACTCGTAACTGTTGAAGTCGGCGGCGGTGGTCTGCTTGACACTACTGGTGATGTTGGTTCCTCCGGTCATGAGGGTGACAAGTCCGTCGATACGGGGGGTGCATCCGGCTCCGCAGGGATCGGCGTTAACCTCGAGGAGGTGCTGGGTTCCGTGGACACTGTTTCCAGTGAAGGTGACGCGGACCTTCATTCCGGCCCAGTCCTCAGTGGAAGAGGGGTTTGTGAATGCGTTGGCAGTGACGGTGACTCCATCAATAACCTTGTTGGGAAGGTCAAGGAGAGCAGACTGGATGCGGCCAGCCATGGCAGAGTGTCCGTTGGTGGCGGTAAGGGCAACGGGGATGGTGGTGTACTTCTCTCCGAGCTGACTGGTGAAAGTCAAGGCAAAGGTCTTGTCAACAAAGTCAGCCTGGCCGGCCTTACTGGTGGCGTTGATGGCGTAGATGTAAGGTCCTCCACTGAGAAGGGTGATGGTCTGGACCTGCTGCACAGCAGAAACACCAGTGTTGGCGCGGGTGTCAAGGCTGTCGTTACCGTGGGGGCACTGACGGGAGGCACAGTTGACTCCAGTCCATCCACTGTCGCAGACGCAGGCACGGCTGCGATCGGCCTCCCAGTGGTGGTCGGTGACGGGGCGGACGGCACCAACCCCGATTCCGTCCCATCCTCCCATGCTGGCGACGTCATTGTACGCATGCCAGGTATCGTATCCATCATAGTACTCGTTGAAGACACTTCCGAAGGCCAGCTGGTTCATCTTGGCGCAGGTTCCATGTCCGCTGCAGTCATCGGGGCAGGTCTGGCGACCGCATCCCTTGCCCTCGTATCCGCCGAAGCACTCGCACTCTCCAAGCTCACGGTCGCAGATTCCCTTTCCGGCACACTCAGCATACTTGTGGGTGCGTCCCTGCTTGTCGGGGGCATCAACCCAGGCAAGCTCAAAAGGGCAGAAACCTGTTGTGAGTGGAGATGGGG
>Ga0209832_1001398_pt1 | contig 13254 bp, 10 predicted proteins | sample COGITO_mtgs_1104_2_FD_185516 | JGI IMG/M metagenome (GOLD analysis project Ga0209832, IMG submission 185516) | Pelagic marine microbial communities from North Sea - COGITO_mtgs_110407 (SPAdes) (version 2) | ecosystem: Environmental > Aquatic > Marine > Epipelagic ...
ATTTATTTCTGTTTTGTTGTAATAATCATCTAAACTTTGATGACTTGTTAAATAACCTGCTGAATTTATTTCTGCTTTGGTATAATAATTATTTAAACTTTGATGACTTGTTAAATAACCTGCTGAATTTATTTCTGCTTTGGTATAATAATCACCCCCTGATGTTTGTTCTACCCAAGATAATTTTCCCGATTCATCTGTTGATAATACTTTACTTGCTTCTGGTGCTGTTGATGGAAGTGTTAGTGTATAGCTTTGGTTGTATTCATGTGGTGGACCTTTTATGACAACACCATGAGAATTTTGTTCGCAATTTAGTTTTATGGACCCCGAACCAGTATCTCCCGACCCCTTAATAGTAACATTATTAGTAACATCCATTTCAGTATCAATAGTTACTTTTGATGCGGTTGTTGTTATATTTTGAATTGATGATGCTGATGCTGATGATGAACCTGGATCAATCCAAGATAAATTTCCCGATGCATCTGTTGATAATACTTTACTTGCTTCTGGTGCTGTTGATGGAAGTGTTAGTGTATAGCTTTGGTTGTATTCATGTGGTGGACCTTTAATAGTTACGCCATGAAAGTTCGTTTCGCAATTTAGTTTTATAGCACCTGAACCAGTTTCAGCAGAACCTTTTATAGTTATATCATCTGCGGATATAGTACCATCAGTATGTACATTACCATCTACATGCAATTTAAAGTTAGGATCTGGGTCATTTGTTCCAATACCTATATTTGTATATCCAGAACCAAGATATATTTTTGAATTATTAATTTGCCAAGCATCAGCTGCGGTATCTTGATCATAGTCTTCTGTTTCATCTCCGAAAATATCAGATGTTTTATATTCAGGATTGATAGTCTTTGCATATGATAATACATGATTTAATTTTAACTCTGTTACATTCTGATATGAAGTACCATGTAATGAATTAATATATGCCACAGCTGCTCCATCATCCCCAGAAGCATCTCTTAATACTTTTGGTAATGTTGATGTTCTTCTTTTTCTAAACTTCATCTTGCCATCACTAGATACTGAAAGCTTATGGTCATCGCCTATCCACAATGAATTATCGCTAATATACATATCACGAATCTTTCTTTCTGCACTTCCAATATCAACAGAGTCATTTGTTTCGGGTAATATGCTTCTATTTATAGTTATTTCTGAGTTTGATACTTTTAATACATCACTTGTATCATATATATGAAGTGGTGCCAAAGGATTATTCGTGCCAATCCCTATGTTGCCATCATGAGTCATTGTAAGAGATTGTGTGCCAGTAGTATCCGTTACTTGCATTATATTGATACTAGAAGTTGTATTATGTGTTATTTTTAGCGATGGGACATCTGCTCCTGTACTTACTATTTCAAGATTTTCGGTTTGATAAGTATCTGTATAAATAGTTGTTGTTGAACCTGTTACATTTAAATTTTTAGCTGTTAAATCACCGGTTATAGATATATCAGTCGGTAATCTATTATTATCGATAATTCCTGTTAATTGCGTGGCATCCAAATTAGTTATCCCTGAACCGTCTCCTGATATATTTGTCGCAGATATGTTTGTCGCAGATATGTTTGTCGGTAATCTATTATTACTGATAATTCCTGTTAATTGCGTGGCATCCAAATTAGTTATCCCTGAACCGTCTCCTGATATATTTGTCGCAGATATGTTTGTCGCAGATATGTTTGTCGGTAATATTGCGTTACTGATAGTTCCTGATGTGATATTACCAGCATCTAATGCTGTTATATTGGTTCCTGTACCTTCTAAGCTCGTAGCTTTGATATTACCAACGACTTCTAATGCTTCTGTTGGATCACTTGTATTTATACCAACATTACCAGCATTGTAATGTATTTTCGTACCATTTTCTTGCCATACGGTTGCCCCGCCTTCGCCGCCTTCGCTTCCACCAGCATATTCTATATCATTTTTATATATTGTCCCTGTATTTGATAAATATATATTACCTGACAAGTTAATATTACCGCTCACATCTAATAATTGCGATGGTTCATTAGTACCTATACCGATATTTCCTGTTCCTCTTTGAATAGTAAGTCGTTTTACAGTGTCGGATGTATCGGATATAAAGTATTGATTGTTATCAGTTCCATTGCCATTATCATTAACACCAGTTTCCCATATATTGGTATCTGAGCTCATTATCTAATATTTACTATATAATAAAAATGTTAAGTTAATTTCAAAAATTGATAGGCATATTGATTAATTTTATTTAATCCAAGAAATGGAATACAACAACTACGATCTCCTTATCAATAACGAGAATAGGCGAATTAAAGTTTACAAGTATAAAAAAGAGTTTGATAATAATGTTGCAGAAGTATTTAGGGAATGCTATAACGACTGGCAAGGAGTGAGCGACGAATCCATCAATCTATTGAAGACACATGTCGCTAAACTTACTGATAATAATATGCAGATTACTGGTTGTGTGTCCGATGACACAATCTCTCTATATAATCGTGATTGTAGCAGGCATTATTATATTAAGTTTGATAGTAATATTGAATTGTGGTATGTTGAAGGATTGTATACTGAATATCAAATCGCAGATAGCTTTGATATTCTCCTCATGATGCTTTCGTATTAAGTGCAATATTCTATAAAAATTGATATCTGTGTTATTTTATATTTTTTTATGCTTCAAAACGAAAATACATCAAATATTCATAATATAGATTGTGATTGGGATAAATATCCCATGGTTTCTATAAAAGATTATTATTCTAATAATTTTAATGATATTATAATATCCGAAATTTCCGAAAATTTAATTGATATATTATAAAAAAATGATTGTGTTTTGTTTTTAATATTTTTTATAATAATGGTTTTGATTGATAAGAATAAGGTTTATGGTATTATTCTTGGACACGCATTGGGAGATGCTTTGGGTACTCCTGTGGAATTCTTTCCTTATGCGCATTATAATGGTAAATTGGAAACGCCGATTATTAGATATTCAAGAACTTATGGAAAACAAGTTGGTGTCGTTGGACAAGTATCTGATGATACTGAAATGGCTATGATACTTTTAAAAACTATCGTGGATGGTTACACAAAAGAGCGAGCTGTTGTCAATTATATGACCTGGGCAAATAATAAGTTTGATGGTTGCAAGGGGCGTTCGCCATTTATGGGAAGAAATACTAGAAATCTCTTTATAGCCCCAAAATCTAATTATGAATTATATCTGAATAGGTTTCGCAAGCATTATCCCGATTTTGAAACTATGGAAGCTTCACAATCCAATGGTGCTTTAATGCGAGCGTATGCGCATATATTTGCCGAAGATGAAAATATTATTCGCGAAGATGTATTTATTACAAATCCATCAGAACTTGTATATAACGCAGTATATACATATATACAGGCTATAAAAATGGCTATTGAAAATACTCCAAAGCATATTATTATGGTAAAAATAAGAGAAATGATAAAGTTCGACAAATTATTAATCGCATTTGATGAAGCATCTAGCAATACTTTTAGAAATGTTACTATTAACAAGGGGCATATTATAAATGCTTATTATTGCGCATTTTGGGGACTATTTCAATTTGATAATTACAAAGATGCGATAGATGCCATTATTAGTTTGGGGCCCAAAGAAGGAATCCCCGCAATGATATGTGTACGGGGTAAATGGAAAAAATCAGAGGTTATTATTGGTGATACGGATACAAACGCAGCAATTGCTGGTGCATTATTAGGAGCATATTATGGCTATGATAAAATTGTTGAAAATAATATTACGCGGGAGAATATGGATATTCTATTAAAATGCGATAGTGCACTAGGTGATATTGTTAGGCCACCTGATTATAAATTAACAGAAGAATTTATTGCCGATTTTGTAAAAAATTGATTGGTGTTCTTGTTATATTTAATAACACAATGTTCTCTGCTTCCCCTGCTTTCGCTGCTTCCCCTGCTTTCGCTGCTTTCGACGACGAAAAGTCTACTGATACTTATTTCTATCTAGGTGGTATTAACAATTTTCTGAATGAAGAAGAATACGAGGAAAAAGAATCATTTTGCGAGGACGACTTTTATTACGATGAACTCGCTGATTACTATGATAGCTACTACGATGATTATAATGATTATTAATTATAATTGATGGGGGGGGAGTAAATACTATCTACGCTTTTATATGTTTTTCATTTTTTTTTTAATATTAGATATTTTTTTTTTAAGTTTACTGATTCTATCATGATAATCCGTTTTAGACATTCTAACAATCATATTTGTATATACTTTTTTTAACATACTTATTTTAGTTTTATGCTTTTTTATTTGCTCCAAGTACTGGGATTTTGTCATAACCTTTTTTGCTTTTTTTCTATCCACACTTTGTTTTTTACTTGCTTTTTGTTTTCTATTCGGGCTATCTTTTTTAGTATTTTTATCTTTCATTGCTTTACTATATTATATTAACACAATTTTTTAATTTTAAATATACTATGATAATTAAAGATAATTACATTATTTATATATAAGCAGATGCTAACAATCCCATTACTATGATAGCTACTACGACGATTATAATGACTATTAATATATAGAAGTAAACAAAAAATATGGATAAAGAATATATACCTATTTTATATTTTTTATCTGTTTGGATAGTACTTTATAGTTATTTATATATTGCTAAGATATTTCCTTATAATCCAATAATATTGCTTTGTATAGCAACCGGATTTTATATAATCAATATTGGCAATATTGCATACAATTATAATGAACATACATCATTATTTTATTATATAATTATTAATACTTTATTAAAAATACCACCATTACTTATGGTATATCGTGATAAAATTAATTATAATGATATTATATTTAGTGTTATATTTATAATTATATATATAATATTCATGACATTAATTGAGGAGGATATTATATGTATTTATAAAAAATATACTGCATTTATAATAAATAAAAACGATGGTATCATGGGTGAATTATATTATCATATAAATTATTAGCTTTAAATAGATAGATATAATGAGTGATTCGGAAGAAGCAGAACCCAACATAACAGATTTTAATAGTAATTCACCATACTACCACATAAAATCTATAGAAGAGCAAAATGAGCAAAAATTTAAGGGAAATTTAGAAAATGATATTAGTGATGAGACTCGCCAGACTCGCCCAGCGCAGTATGGTGAGGATGGAATGATTCTGTTTAATAATTTTAATGGTAATGAAATTACAGATATAAAACCAGATACCAGTATAGATCCAGATACCAGTATAGAACGATATACCGATATAGATCCATATACCATGGTAATTACTTATAAACAGGACACAAAAGAAAAAAAGTCTTTTATTTATAATTCAGTATCGTCCATTGATCATTTACTTTCTGATTACTTAAAACCATTTAGTGATCAAGAGAAACAGGCACTAGCACGGGAGAGGGTGGAGGCGCCACTTTCACAGGTAAGTTCTTACGCCCGTGCCCGCGCCCAAGAGGAGAGGCGGAGAGCGGGGAGAGCGATGAGCAGGCTGGCGAGAGAGAAAGAGGGAAACACCTCTCCCTCTCCCTCTCTCGCCAGCGAGGCAGAAACATTACCTCACGGTAACTCCTTAACTGGTGGTAAGAAATATATCGCGCGAGGTGGTGTTGGTGGCGGGCTTGTAAGGCGAATTTCTGCTTCTATAAGTAATGAGCGAGCCCGACAAACGCGCGAGGGGCAGCCGCACTATGAATTACATAGAAGTTTTTTTTTAATTATATGGGAACACTTTGCACCTAACGATGACATAAGGAAAAGGCCAAGAGAATACAAAACACGTCATTTTACTATAAAATTGCCTGTGTACAAAACAGATGGAACGTTCGCTTGTTTTGTATTATTAAGATGTGTTACGCGAGATAATCATCCGGTAGCTGGTACTACTAATATTGCATATTCGGTACTTTTTGAGTTTACAAGTTATATACATTGGAGTATATTTTATTCATTTGAAGTGGATCGTGGTGACGCGCCCAGTATTAATACTGGTCAAGTATCAGAATTACATTTTACACTCAACCAGTATAGACCCCCAGGAGGAGGAGTCATCCCAAAAACTCGTATGTTCTTTGAATACACAGATTATATTAATGGTTTAATTAGACCTGTTCATGATGCTATGGTTGTTGAGGCCCGGCGGGCACGCAGAATACGCGTCTCTTTCAAAACAGAACAAGTTCCCATTATGGGAATTGTTTCTGAATTAATGTTACTTACAATGTATCAGTTAGCAACAGCGAAGAGTTACACGACGGGGAATATTTTTGATAATGCTGCGCTAACTATGAGACAAAATATTGATAGTATAGGCGACTTGCATGATGATAATCAATTGTTGAAAATCGCGTTACGGCACGTGGATTTAATAGATTGTATACAACAAGAATTTGGACGCCACAGCCTCTCCCTTCCATCAGAAGATTTTATTAACCATTTAAAAGAAGATATTAAGGAAACACAAACAGGAGGTAAAAACATAAATAGATATTTAACTAAAATTAATAATATTAAAGAAAAGCTTAAACTATTAAAGAAAAATAAGGTTAAAAATAAGGTTAAAATTACAAAGCTAAGTAAATTAATCGAGGAGCTAAAAGCCAAGCTCAAAAAGCAAAAAGAAAAGGATAAAGCTAAGCTTAAAAAGCAAAAAGAAAAGGAGAAAGCTAAGCTCAAAAAGCAAAAAGAAAAGGAAAAAGCTAAGCTTAAAAAGCAAAAAGAAAAGGATAATGTTAAGCGAAAAAAAACAAAAGCTAAAAAATCATAATTATCATAATTATCATAATTATCATAATTATCATATTATCATATTATCATAACTTATTAACGTAAATATGTATAATATACAAGATATATAACATAATGCAGTTAAAGTTTATCATGAATATTATACTTATACGTTTGTATTTTATTAGTTTATTTTTAGGATTTTTAGAATAAAATGGAATGTGGATATCGTTTACTATATTTTCTTTATAACAATAGCTTTCTTTAATTAAATCTGATATAGAGCTGGTATGAACTATTAGACCTTTAATATTATTTTTATTTTTTTTCGTATTTATTACATAACTATCTAGTAATGTTCTAAAAAACCCTGATAGATGTTTCTGAGATATTATAGAGTTATATGCTTTGCATTGAACAAGGTAAATTATATCTTCATTTGTTTTAAATATAATATCAATACCGGTATCGAGCAAAACATTATAATTTCTATAATATTTATTCGTTTTATATTTATCTTTAACAGAAATAAGGTCATTGCTTAGAATTATTCCTGAATTAATTAATAAATGGTCTGGAACATCTTTCCATAAATATATCTCATCAATATCAAAGTAATCGTGCAATTTTTTTAATACATATTTTTCATATTGAAAACCTTTTATACAATTATAATCTATATACTTTATATGTTGAATATAATCATAATTTATCATGATAGACAAATTAATATAGTTAATATATATTTAAGTGTATTAATTAAAAATGAGTACATAATTTTATAAAAATGTAAAATTTATAAAAGTTTTTAAAAATTATAAAAAAATAAAATTATGTACTCAAAATTTAAATTTAAGTAGCAAGTTTCTTTTTGGTTTAGCTTTGGGTTCTGATTTTGTTTCTTTAGCTGCTTTAGTTTCTTTAACTGCTTTGACTGCTTTTGGTTTTGTTTCTTTGACTGCTTTAACTACTTTTGGTTTTGTTTCTTTGACTGCTTTAACTGCTTTTGGTTTTGTTTCTTTGACTGCTTTTGGTTTAGTTTCTTTGGCTGCTTTTGGTTTAGTTTCTTTGGCTTCTACTTTTGGTTTAGTTTCTTTAACTGCTTTTTGTTTTGTTTCTTTGACTGCTTTAACTACTTTTGGTTTTGTTTCTTTGACTGCTTTAACTACTTTTGGTTTTGTTTCTTTGACTGCTTTTGGTTTTTTGGCTTCTACTTTTGGTTTTTTGGCTTCTACTTTTGGTTTTTTGGCTTCTACTTTTGGTTTTTTGGCTTTTACTTTTGGTTTTTTGGCTTCTACTTTTGGTTTTTTGGCTTTTACTTTTGGTTTTGTTTTTTTAACTGCTTTAGCTGCTTTTGGTTTTATATTTATACTACCACCTACACCCGTAGGTTGTTTTCTCCTGCTCGGCAACTTTGCGGCTAACTGCATTGCTAGTAATCTTGATTTTGCAATAGTAAAAATACTTTTGATTTGCAGTGTGTCCGCGAGTTCGTGTGATTCATGATTTACTAATTTCATCATATTTTCATTAAATTTTTTTTCCACATTGTTTTCACTATCATCATCGGTACTTTTTAGACTATTGAGACAATTATCAATCCAGGCTTGGGATTGATTATTAAGTAATGAACTAACATTCTCATCGACCTTACCATCATCGTCCGCCATAGCCTTACCATCATCGTCCACCATAGCCTTACCATCATCGTCCACCATAGCCTTACCATCATCGTCCGCCATAGCCTTACCATCATCGTCGGTCATGGCCTCAGTTATTCCTTTCATTGTTTTAAATATTTCTGGAATATTTAAACTTTTTAATTGCGGATTATCATCCTTTGTATCAGTTCCACTTGCTGCTTTACTCTCAGTAGTCTCCATTGGTACAGATGCTTCTTCTTCCTCTTCCTCTTCCTCTTCCTCTTCCTCTTCCTCTTCCTCTTCCTCTTCCTCTTCCGCTTCCTCTTCCGCTTCCTCTTCCGCTTCCCCTTGTGAAGCAGCAGACATCATAATTATAAGTGACTCGCCTGCATCCTCCATTAATTCCGCCTGATCCCGTGTCTGATTGAGTTGAGACTTAATTTTATTATGCATATTTTCAAAATGTGTCATAAATTTTTCATATTTTTTAAAACTAGGTTGTGACTTATATAAATAATAAGCATTTACAAGTTTACTAAATTTACTAGCTGCTTCCGGGTCTGTTTCATGTGTAGTACTTAATATTTGACTTAATAAGTGTTTGTCATTATCTGATAATTTTTCCACACCCGCCATGAAAGATAAAAATTCACTAGCATGTTCATCTTTACAAAATTTTTCGTAAGGAATTTTTGCATGTTCACGATAATTTATTTTATTTTTAAATATTTTATATGCTATTTCTACAAATCTTAAAAGTGGTTTATATTTTTTTTTTTTACTTTTACTTTCAGTCTGTTTTTTAAATACATCTTCATATTTTTTGTTAAATGATTTAATTGTTTCATTACATGAGTCAATACCCTGATCAAAGTTTTCTTTAGTAAAAATTAGAAATGCTATTTCTTGATCAGTAAAAAATCTAAAAATTCTATTTAGACTTTCATTATCAAATAAAGATTTTAATAACATAATACTTTTATTTATTTGAAATCCAAATCCTAAATAATAATCAATATGTTCTGAAACTATATCCCATATTTCAACAATTTTTTTATAAAATTCTCTGAAAATATCTTTAAGTGGGGCTTTATCATCCTCTTTATCAAGAGTTTCAATATAATTATATAAAGTATTGCACATGTCAAGAAGTTTTATTATAATTTCTATAACTTCGTTAAGTGAAGATTGTATATCTTCAATAGCCTTATTTAATGTGATAGTTAAAAATAGCTGTAACGCTCTTACATCTCTTTGAGAATTAGACAACATAGTCATTACCAACGAAAGTTGTTTTTTATCTGCTTCATCTCCTGTTTCTTTACTTGCTTTATCTCCTGTTTTTTTACCTGCTTCATCGGGGATAAAGAATTTTTTTAAAAGTTCAGAAAATCTATCTGCCAGTTTTTCAGATTGAAATGCATATTTAACTGTTTTAGTTGTGTCTATAAACTTAAGAACACTTTTATTACTAAATAATTCCTTTTGATTATTTATTGACCTAAATATATCTTCTACATATTTTGCACTATCTAATAACCCTTTAAGTTTTATATAAAATTCTTTATTAGCAATATCTTCTTCTGTGAATTTGTGTGCACTACATACGTTTATCGTTGCGTCTATTTTGTCTTTACCATTATCATAAATACGAAGTAAATATTGTTGCCAAATTGACGACGTCTCCATTTCATCATCACTATCAATTACATCACCATTTTTTTTTAATTCAGAAATGATATGATCATTAATTTTCTTAATAGTTGAAATCGATGAAGTATCATGGGCAGAGGTAAAAGCAGTTTTTAAAGAAGCAATGATTTGTTGTTTCTTGTCATTGTCCCCCCCCGAGAGCACATTTGGATAAATTGCATAAATACCATCTTCTAATACAATTATATTTTCACAATTTTTTAACATATCTTTAAAAGTTTTATCTAAAAAAGGGCTTGTAATACCAGATAAATATAATATCGTATCTGCTCCTTTATCAATTTCTTTTTTAGTTTTTTTTTTAGATTTATCGTCAGCGGAATCATCAGTACTTAACAATTTTAAGTACTCTTTTTGTGACGAATATATGAAACTTGCATTATATAAAGTCATTAAATAAATAATAACAGTTTTATCAACACTACTTGTCAAACAATTTGAATTTGCTTCTCCGTTTTTTTTAATAATTTTTGCAATAGCAGCTGTAAAAAAATCTTGAAAAAATTTAATAAATTTTAAAAAAGAAGCAAATTTCTTAGAATCTTGATTTAATACATTATATAATTTGTTTGGTAAGTAATCTAGCGGCACGACAGCACCTTTCGTATCTTTTTTCTCTCGTTGCTCAATAGATATTTGTAATCCAATATTGCTTACATTAAAAAATTCTTCAAATGTTAATGTGTCTTCCGGCCCGCTGCCGCATTGTATCTTAAACGTCACACTTGCTGGTATTCCTGATGTTCCTGGTGATCCGTATGTGAATGATAATATAGTAATAGTAACATCTTTTAGCTCTGGATATAATTCTTTCATAGTTGCAATAAGATTATTGGCGTAACGTATAAAAATGCCCGATTGTGTAGATGCGGCAGCCTGGGGTGTAGATGCGGCAGCCTGGGGTGTAGATGCGGTAGGCGGGGGTGTTCCTCCTCCACCGACAACATTAACTACATTATCCCCGTTTCCGTCTAATTTTTTTAATATAGTACGGGCGAGGTGTGCGGGTTGGGTGGTTTGTGTGCCTGAGGATTTTTCTGCGTAATTTTTAACATTACTCAATTGAACTGATAGTATATCACTATTCACTTTGGGATTTTCATCTTTACAAGGGTTTTTAGAGCTCGAGTTCCCAGGACCCCCCCATGAAGGAGCTCCATCTAATGCTGTTGCAAGTGTATGTACTAGCTCTGCCATGGCTAATCTTAATAATATCTCTAAAAAGGTATGTCCAGCCTTTGTATCAACTATTACATTATGAAAATACATATCATCACCATTAAATAATTCTTTAATTAAATCTTTTAACTTATTAATTTCATCTTCAAGCTTTGCACCAGATTTCAACGACGAAGTACTTGATGCACAACGTATATTATTATACAATTTTAATATTTCTGCTATTTTAGAAGGACTCATAAATTGATCTTTGTGTTCTTTTAAAAGCTTACGAAGTTCTCTTTCAAATATGTTACCTATACCAACCTTAGGATCTGTAAAATCAGGAAACAATGTTTTATAAGGCGATGGCGGCTTTAAGCTCTGGATCCCATATTCATTTCTTATTTCATCTAAAAAATCTTTAAGTGTATCCAATATATTTATATGGTCTTTAATAACCAAATCCTTTGCTTGTTGGAAATCAGTAAAAAAGTCATCTGAAGCAAAATTAGTTTGCATATTTGTCTCAAATGAAGTAAAAAAACTGGCTTCAGTAAGTATACTATTTTCGCTTCCCAAAATATCTTCAAAACTATCTATTTTTTTAAAACCACCTTTTTGTAATTTTTTTTTATTACTTCTACCTCCTCTTCTACTAGCTGCTCCTTGCTTACTTCTTCCACTAGCAGCTCCTTGCTTACTTCTTCCACTAGCAGCTCCTTGCTTACTTCTTTCAGTTGCAACAAGGTTATTACTTTGAATTAAGACCAACATAAGATCATCAATAGCTTCTATAATAAAAAATTTTGCAAAAAAAACTTTATCATATATACTATTACAAATATATTCTACCTTATCAACATGCATGTTTCTCGACACAAATGGTTGTCTAATAGTAATCGCTGCCCCCATAGAAGTTGTCGTAGTATCAACCAGAGGACTTGCTGATCTTCTGCCCTTGTCCACCTCGTCCACCTCGTCCATTGGACTACTCGAACTATCTATGTTAGAATCACTTAATTCAGCTAACCATTCAGTAGCTCTGGATTCTGGTGCAGAAAGCTGTTTCCGTAGTATTTTGCTTATATCGGAGGAGGATGATTCGCGTGTTTGAGAGCGAACTCTTTTATTATTTGGAATACTTGCAGTTACTTCTACATCAGATCTTCTATCAGATCTTCTACCAGATCTTCCATCAGATGAATTAAATTGTATTCCCTGCATTAAATTTATAATCTATATTATATTAATATATTTATTTTATTAATAAAAAGAGTACATAATTTATAATGGAGTAAAGAAAATATAAAGATAATAAAAAAGGTAGAGAATAGAGAAATATGTACTCAAAAAGGATGAGAATTATAAAATTAACTTAATATTATATTTTTAAAAATGAGTACATAATTATATTAAGAAAGAGAAAATAATAAATTTTAAGAAGATAGAGAATTTAATACGATTATGTACTCAAAATGGATGAGGAAAATTAAGAGATTTTGTTGCTAGTGGATGACTGCCTAAGCGACCTTTAATATGATTGATATGATATATTATATTATTATTTTTATGAAGTATATATGAAGTATTCTGTGCTTTTGTTGATAGTGCAGGACTGCCTGACGGCAGTCGGCCGACCTTTAATATCATTGATATGGTATAATATATTCAATATTATATTAATTATTATTATTACTTTGATGTATATATAAGAAGTATTCTGTGCTTTTTGTTGCTAGTGCAGGAAGGGCGTAGCCCTTCGGCCGACCTTTAACATGATTGATATGGTATAATATATTTTATATTATATTAAATATTATTATTAGTTTGATGTATATATAAGAAGTATTCTGTGCTTTTTGTTGCTAGTGCAGGAAGGGCTACGCCCTTCGGCCAACTATTTTATTACCATTTTGATATTA
>Ga0209832_1001407_pt1 | contig 13204 bp, 13 predicted proteins | sample COGITO_mtgs_1104_2_FD_185516 | JGI IMG/M metagenome (GOLD analysis project Ga0209832, IMG submission 185516) | Pelagic marine microbial communities from North Sea - COGITO_mtgs_110407 (SPAdes) (version 2) | ecosystem: Environmental > Aquatic > Marine > Epipelagic ...
TGTATTTTGTATTTTGTAATCAAGAATTTTTGAAAAGCGTTTTCAGTTCCTCGTTGGGATATTTGTAGGTAATGTCTGGTTGGTCTTCCGAGCCATCTTTGATTACGTTATACTCGCCCGAGTGCGTATTGAGGTAATAAATATTGAAGTTGTCATCTAGATTGAACTGGTTTGTTCGGGTGGAGAAGTTGACGCTGATGCTGCCTTCGTCTCCGCTGATGATTCGGTGGAAGATGCCTGCCGGCCACACCACCATTGCCGACCCGTCGTAATAGAGCTTGTCGTTTTTGTAGATTTTGTCGGGGGTCACAATAAACGATGCCTTCTCCTTTCGCTTTGGACAGTAGATATCGATATACCGGGTTCCCTGTAGTACCAGCAGATTGTCGTCTTGTCCGGGATGCATATACCACGGGCGGTTGCACGGCGGCAGCGAGTCTTCGACGGGTCCCGGAGAAATGCTGTTTGCTGAGTGAATTACCTTGTCGATTCCGTCGATTTTGGGAATGTCCGAGGGGACCATCTCATCGAAAATAACACCGGCCGTTCGTCGCAGCATTCTCAGGGGGATAAGGCGGTACATGCTTATGAATGTATATTATGGGTAAAATCTAAATCATTTTTCTTGTTTGTTGTTTGTTGTTTGTTTGTTGTTTGTTGTTTGTATAATGAAAAAAATTGATATAAATGATGTTTGCTTGATTAACAGTAATAATGGCTTCTCCAGTGGTGCATTTCCGCTTGAAACTTTGGGTGCCGCCCGATCTTCCAGAGTTGAAGGAGTTTTACGTCCAATCAGTAACCAACCATAATAGTGCGATTCAGCCCGTTATTTCTGGAGGAAACCAGACGTTTGATGCGGGGTTCGATTTGATTTGTCCTGGTATGGTTTCTGCGGTGGCGCAGCAGACGACCAAAATCAACCATCGGATTCGTTGCAGCATGGTGCGTGTTGACGCTAGGGGGGAATATCCGGTCGGCTACTATTTGTATCCGCGGTCGAGCACCGGGACCAAGACACCGCTCCGCCTTGCGAACTCGGTCGGCATTATCGACTCGGGCTATCGGGGAGATATTATTGCGGCGGTGGACAATTGGAAGTCGGACGATTATGTCGTGGACCAGGGGCACCGCATTGTTCAGCTGTGTCCGCCCGACTTGAGTTATCCGGTGCGCGTGGTTCTGGTCGACGATTTGGAGGAGCTTGGTGACACTGACCGCGGTGATGGTGGGTTTGGTTCAACTGGTGTGTAAAATATAGTGTTGGTTTTATTCATTTTATCAATAATCAAAAATATTGTTAAAATGTTGAGTTGGGTTGTGTGCTAATTTTATTTTTTTGGTCCTTCGTAGAAACCGGTCCTTGTGAACGATTTCTTTGTCGCTAGCACAGGCAGTTTAACTTGGATTGATTTGTTCGGTCCGGTGTAGAAACCACAAAACGAGTATTTTGTCTGTGCTGGTGCTGGTGCTGGTGCTGGTGCTGGTGCTGGTGCTGGTGCTGGTGCTGGTGCTGGTGCTGGTCTGATTAACAGTTCGGTTTTATTCGGTCCGGTGTAGAACCCACTGCTAATGTATTTTATGTTTGATGCCATGGGTTGTGATGCTGGTGCGATTTTCTTGGGTCCGGTGTAGAACCCACTGCTAATATATTTTGTATGTGCTGGCACGGAGGATGGCACGGAGGATGGCACTGGTGTTGACGCTGACATCATTTTCTTGGGTCCGGTGTAGAACCCACTGTTAAAAATTGTATGCACCGGTCTGGTTGCAACTCCTGTTCCTGGTGCGATTTTCTTGGGTCCGGCATAGAAGCCACTGTTAAAATTTGTATGCATCGGTCTGGCTGCAAGTGCAAGTCCTGTTCCTGTTCCTGTTCCTGGTCCTGGTCCTGGTCCTGGTAATGGCACTGATACTGGCGTCATTTTCTTGGGACCAGCGTAAAAGCCACTGTTCGTATATTTTGCGTTTCCCGATGCGGGACGAAAAAAATAATTCGATTGGAGACCGGAAACATTTTTGATGAATGACGCATTAAAGAAGGTTACCATTATGATAAACGCTCTTGTCATATTCATCGCGATATTATATATTAGGATATCCTCTTTATAATCTTTATTTATATATTTTCTGTGCTTCTTGCTCTGCTTCTTGCTGTGCTTCTTGCTGTGCTTCTTGCTCTGCTTCTTGCTCTGCTTCTTGCTCTGCTTCTTGCTCTGCTCACACAATATATGTGTATTTTACTTCTGCTCCTCCGTGGTAGTGCTGGTTGGTTTTGTATTGCTTCCAAATGGCTGCGAATTCATCGCGGATTTTTCCTCTTGCGACGCCTCGGGTAAGCGACACTTCGGGTTGGTGGAGGAGGTCGGGCATCCTCCAATAGATCCAATTCGTCGCAATAATGTGGGCGTAATAGGAGAGGAATAATGGCGCGTTTTCCCGTTTGTCGCGTTTGACAAACTTTGTTTTGTTGTAGAAATCTTTGGTTGCCATGATGGCGTTATAGTGGGTCGGTTTCTTGTAAGAGCTGTGAAAGAAACTCATCACGATGCCCCACACGTCTTCAGGTAGTTCGTATTCGTATTCGTATGTCGTCGTAGAAGACATAATGCGTTGTTTTCCGGCTATGGGATAAGATATGAGATAAGAGATATGAATTAACATAAATCAATTTTATTGGTCTTCGTGGTATGAGAGCTCAATGCCGTCAAAGTCGCTCTTCTCTTTCGCGCGTCTCCATGATATATAAATCATTATTTTTCGTTTAAATACAAATGATAAATGTTTCATCAACAAAGTCCCAATGTGTGGGATAATCGGTGTGCTTCTTGCGAAACCGTGCGATTCTGTTTCGGTTAATCACCACATCTTATCTGGTCTCGATATGCTCCGCAATCGCGGTTACGATTCGTGTGGTGCGGGACTTTTGACGGATGATGGTGCGATGATTATTGAGAAGTTCGGTTCTACCACGAGCAGCAATGCGCATTCACTACTCGCCGACGCGCTTCAGACGCTTTCTGATGTTGATGTTCGCGTCGGCGTCGGACACAACCGCTGGGCGACCCACGGACCCAAGACGGACATCAACGCGCACCCGCACAGGTCCAGCGATGGGCGGTTTATGGTCGTTCACAATGGGATTATCGAAAACTGTCTCGAACTGAAGCGTTGGTTGGTCGAAGAGCACGGCTATGTCTTTGTCTCGCAGACGGATACTGAGGTGATTGTGGCGCTTATTTCTGTGCGTTATGCTGGTGCTGGTGCTGGTGCTGGTGCTGGTGCTGGTGCTGATGCTGATGCTGGTGCTGATGCTGGTGCTTCGACGAGCGAGTGCATTCGGTGGACGTTGGATCAACTGGTCGGGACTTACGGTATTGTTGTGGTGAACCGCGATGAACCGGGTTGCCTTTATTGCGTTCGCAGGGGGTCGCCGCTTCTGGTGGGCGTCACAGACGACCTTTGTATCGTCACTTCGGAACAGAGTGGCTTTCATAATCAAGTCAATACATACATAACCTTGGAGAACGATGATATATGTGTGATTTCTAATGGTGGGCTAGGTGGGATATGTGTGAAGACGGCGCGCGCATACGAAGAGCGGGTCGTTTCGTGTGACCAGCGGCTCGCGTCCCCGTCGCCGTATGAGCATTGGACGATTCGCGAGATACACGAGCAGCCCGTTACCGTGTTGAACGGGCTGAACCATGGTGGACGCATCTTGAACGATGTATCGGTGAAACTCGGTGGGTTGGAGCAGCACGCGGAGTTGCTGCGCGGGGTCGACCATCTGGTTCTCCTCGGATGCGGCTCGTCGTACAACGCCGCGGCCTACTGCGCGCGCTTGTTCAAGACGCTCTGTAGATTTGTTTCGGTGCAGGTCTTCGACGGCGCCGAGTTGGCACGATGCGACATTCCGAAGGGGGGCACCACGGCGTTCGTTTTGGTCTCGCAGTCGGGAGAGACGAAAGACTTGCACCGATGTCTCGATGTTGCGAAGGAGAATAAGGCGATCACCATTGGCGTCGTGAATGTCGTCGACTCGCTTATTGCGCGCGAGGTGGACTGCGGCGTGTATTGCAACGGCGGACTGGAGGTCGGCGTGGCGTCGACCAAATCGTTCACGTCGCAGGTAGTTTGCTTGTCGCTCATTGCCGTTTGGTTTTCGCAGATTCATGGCGAGAACCCGTCCGCGCGCATGGGGGTCATCCAAAGTCTGCGGAATTTGTCGAATGATTACGCGGAGACGCTCGACACGGTTGGTGCGCGCGTAGAGTCGTTCGTCGCGTCGTTCGCCCGGTTCGACCACGTATTCCTTCTCGGAAAGGGGCGCGATGCGTCGGTGGCGCATGAGGCGGCGCTCAAGATAAAGGAGATTACCTACACGCATGCCGAAGGGCAATCGTCAGGAGCGTTGAAGCACGGTCCGTTCGCGCTGCTGGACGAGCACTTTCTGGTGGTGCTGCTTAACTGCGACGAAGAGTATGCGCGCAAGACCGAGAACTGCCACCAGGAGATTCGAACGCGCGGGGCGCCCGTGTTGATGGTGTCCGATTGTCCTCTGGCGTGCGGGATGGCGGACGAGACGACCCGCATCATCGTCAAGAAGAACGCGTATTTTGGGGGGTTGTTGGCGCTGATACCGCTACAACTGTTGTCGTATTACGTTGCGGTGGCAAAGGGCATCGACCCTGATACTCCCAAGAACCTCGCCAAGGTGGTGACGGTGGAGTAGGAGAAGTATTGCATCGTGCTAGTGTTCGCGCGCATCGTACCAGCGGGCAACGCACCTCATTGCCTCCGCGCACATATTGCCAACGGCGGTTCGCAAGATGGCCACTTGTTTTCTGGACTCGATTTCCCAATTGATTCGACGATTAATTCCGTAGTAAAAATCTCTATCGGAGAGAATATGTTCTATGATTATGTCTTCTATTTGCTCGTATGGAATGCTCTGTTTGCCTTTGCTTTCTATTTTGGGGGCGAACTCGTCGCGGCAAAAGGGGCACGTGTGATTGATGCGCGCGTGCTTTGCGAAACATTCCGGGCACATCTTGTGTGCGCATTTGAGGGTCACGCATCCGCGGTCTTTCATACTTTCCATGCATAAATCGCATTCGGCTTCGCATGCCATGTTGTGTATAGATAATCGCGATGTTTAAATGCTCTGTTGGACGAAATAATATCGGGATGTTTTAGTGAAAGAAAGGATTTAAAGAAATTTGTATATGTATACTTGTCTGCGGACACAGGTAGGTAGATGGACAACGAGATGGGCAACGAGATGGGCGACGAGATGGACAACGAGATGGGCAACGAGATGGACAACGAGATGGACAACGAGATGGGCGACGAGATAGATGGACAACTTACAGCGTTTATAATTTTAATACTAATATAGTTGTCAGCATCAGACATTTGAGAAATGATGAATATGCCCGGGCATTTCAGACTGCGCACACAACTGCAGACGTGAAGACGCAGCTATTGCTTAGTGATTGCGATTTATCTGTTTTCAAATACTAGGTTTGATAGTTGTCTTAGGGGCGACGATGAGCATAAAGATGGAGGGCGACGATGAGCATAAAGATGGAGGACTGTGGATAGAGGGTTGTGTATAGAGGGTTGTGTATAGAGGGTTGTGTATAGAGGGTTGTGTATATAGAGGATAGAGGGTAGAGGCGGTTATAAAAAATATAGAGAATAGTGGACGACATGGTAATAACATTTCTTCTGACGAACGGCCGGTAAGACTACCGGAGCCGGCGGCAACGAAGGATGCTGTGCGTCTTGCGCTCGGTTAGCTCAGTTGGTTAGAGCGCCTGACTGTTAATCGGGAGGCCATTGGTTCGACCCCAATACTGAGCGTTTTGCATAAATATCTCTTGTTATTTGTTCGGAAGAATAGATAGTAAGTCGCAAGAGATATTTAAAGATATTAAAGTTAAAACAGTGTTCGTTTATTATTATGGATACGGATACTTATATTGATACGTATGTTGATACGGACGTTGATACGGACGTTGATACGGACGTTGATACGGATGTTGATACGGACGTTGATACGGACGTTGATACGGACGTTTGTGCTCGGGATATGACAGACAACGTATTTGAAGAATGGGGATGGTCCTTGTCGCGCGATGATGAACACGCGGTGGCGTATGCTATGGAGCGGGACCCCTACAACGATTTTTCGATTGTGCGGCGCGATCGTGGTTACGGGTTTACGGTTTCGGTGCCGTTGCCGAGATTGTCTGTGCAATACATCACTACGATGGACGACTTCTCTGATGCGTGTGCGTTTCTGAGAGTCCATCTCGAATACTTTATGGAAACCCATATTTGATTGGGTTATGGCGTGTTTGGCGTGTATGAGATTTGTCTTGACGTATATTAAAGCATGGATACGGATAAACTTGGGCCTGATAAACTTGGGCCTGATAAACTTGGGTCTGATAAACTTGGGCCTGATAAACTTGGGTCTGATAAACTTGCGACTTTGAACGAAGAGTTGGTCTTTGCACCCCCGCATAGCGATGTTTCGTTTGCTGGCGTTGAAGAAAAAAATGATGCGGTTCTTGATATTGTCTTGGAGGGTTCCGAAAATGGGTTTGTGGAGCATCACTCGTCGGTAACGGTTCGGGTAGAGTCGTCGGAGTCCGATGAGGTTGGTCCTGATGCTTTGCATGTTGGTCCTGCTGATGCTTTGCGTGTTGTCTCTGATATTGTGGTCGATGCCGGGAAAGAGGCGCTTGAGGAACTTTATCGAGTTCTTATTGTGGATGTTAAGGGGAAAATGCGAGAGATTGATTTGGGTACAATCCGGCCGTCCACACTTCCGGTGCTTATTGGGATTGTTATGGAGGCGATTGAGCGCACCATCATCAAAGGGAACGCCCAGAAGGTATTTGCGATGCGGATTGTTTCGGAACTCATTGACGAGTTGCCCGAGGGTCCCGAGAAGGTGTTCATGAAGGCGACGGGGGCGGGCGGCGGCGTCGAGGCGACCATCGAGTTGGTGGTGGCGGCGTCGAGGGGCGACCTCAACGTGAACCAGGTGGCGGATGTGGCACTGAAGACGTGCGCTGCTCCGTGTTTCGATTACATTATGTCGAAGTTCCGGACGTGCAGGGTGCCGAGATGCAAGGTGCCGAGATTCAAGGTGCCGAGATTCAAGGTGCCGAGATGCAAGGTGCCGAGATGCAAGGTGCCGAGACGCAGCAGGGATAAGAAATCGGAGTAGTTGGGTATGTATGATAAATGAAATGATAAATGATTTCATTTATGAAAGGTCGGTGGTGCTTAGTTGCGCGCGTTCCACAGGTGGGAGGCGAATAGGTCGTCTAGTTTCGGAGGGTTGTGGTCCTTGTCGGCTCGGAATTGCGCGAGGTCGATATCGCGGTCTTCCAGAAACGTCCGGTCGATGATCTCTTTTCCGTTGTGCTCTCGGCGGTTGCCATCAAACAGGATCTCCTCGACCGTGCGAGCCACGATGCGCGGCTCCATACAGTCCTTCTCTTTGCCAATCCCGCGCTTCAGGATGGCGTCCGTCTTGAGCGGGTAGCTCGTCCAGATGCTCGACACCACCACATCGGCGTCCTCGGGAACGGAGTGTGCGAGCGACCGCATGAAGGTGGTCTGCGCCAGCTTCGTTTGCATGTAGGGCATCAGGTGCCGGGTCTTCGCGTCGATGGCGTATGGAGGGGAGTTGAATAGGATTCCACCGCATTTGTCCTTCCATATATGCGGCATACAATATTTGGTGAGAAGCATGGGTCCCAAAATGTTGATGTCGAACATCACGTGCAGTTGTTTGTTTGTGATGTTCGACATCGTGTCCAGCACGAGGACGCCGGCGTTGTTGATGAGGAAGGTCGGTTTGATTTCTTGGGTTTTGAGAAGATTGAGGAGTTGATTTCTCTCTTCTGCTAGTTTTAGTTTCGTGAAGTCGAGTTCGTATCCCGTCACGTTGCCGCCGTGGGACATTGGAACCCCGTTGAGGTTGAGTTCGTTGGCGGCCGCTTTGGCGGATTCGCCGGATCGACCCGTGATGATCACGTCGACGTTGTGGCGTTGGAACATCTTGGCGATTTCCTTTCCGACGCCGCGCGTTCCTCCGGTGACCAGGGCAATCTTGTGCATCTTCTACTATCTTGTTATGTGTTGGATTGCGTTTAAATTGTTTGTTGTTGGTGGTGTGGTGCCTTTTTTTCGGTTGGGTTATTTGTTGTTGCGAATGGGGTTTGCTCCTCAACCGGTCTGCTATTGGTTCTGTAAGCATACGACGCATTCCTCCCTCAGCGTAAACAGAATCAGAAAGTAATTTAATGTTTATTAATACCTTGTTTTTTCGTTTTACGCATCTTTTTCTTTTTACCTGTCGAACGCTTTGATTTCGTTTTCTTTTGTTTTGTTCTATTTTTCTTCGGTTTAGATCTTTTTGTTTTATTTTTTTTCCCACCCGCGCCTGTAAAATTTGCGATTAAATCAGAGGTTCTTTTATTCTTGAATATCCCTTGTGCTGGTGGTGACGGGCCTTCTTGGTTTCCTAGTGCAATTTTCAAATTTCCTTTGTCCTTCGCGATCCCGTTCAGATATTCTAGCACCTTATATAGATATTTCGCCTCCGGAACTTTTATGGACTTTAAATATTGATATTCTGCATTCGCATCTTCTATGGCCCTTATTATTATCCGCCGAAATGCTTTCTGATTATTCTGATTATTCTGATTATTCTGATTATTCTGATTATTCTGATTAGTGTGATTGTAAATTTTTACAAGCTTATTTATGAGCTCAATTACTACATCTTTGTGACCAGACTTTGCCGCAACAGATAGTGCTGTTTTTCCATTCCAGGGGTATTTTGTTGTCTCATAATTCACGCTCGCGCCCGCATTCAACAACTCTCGCACAATATCGAGATAGCCTTTCGATGCTGCTAACATGAGCGGCGTGAAACCTGAATTATCCCTCACGTTCACGCTCGCGCCCGCATTCAACAACTCTTGCACCATCTCCAAATTATCGTATTCTGCTGCTATAATAAGGGGCGTTTCTTGTGTCTCAATATCGCGATAATCCACGTTCGCATGAGCATTTAGTAGCTCACGCACCACATCAAGATTTCTGTTCTTCACAGCAATCCAGAGCGGCGTGTTAAATATATCATGGTAGTCCACGATCGCATCAGCATTTAGTAGCTCACGCACCACATCAAGATGTCCTTTCTCCGCCGCGATATAAAGCGGAGCAACGTCGGGACCTACCTCGTCATCCCGCGGATTCACGATCGCGCCCGCATTCACCAGAGCGCGCACCACATCAACGTGATCATACAACGCCGCCAAGACGAGCGGCGTCTCCAAATCATTATTCGTGTTATCCTTGTCCGCTCCTTCCTTTAATAGCAAGTCAACCACATCAATGTGTCCGTATTGCGCCGCAATCAAGAGCGGCGTCTCACCATCATTATTCGTCTTATCCTTGTCCGCTCCTTTCTGTAATAGCAAGTCAACCACATCAACGTGTCCGAACCGCGCGCCAAAGAAGAGTGGCGTTTTACCTTGATGATTTGCTTGGTTCACATCAAATCCGTCTTCAATATACTGTTTTAATGTTTCAACATCTCTAATCGACGCTAGTTTATGTAGTTCATATGTGTACATTATGTATATACAATATATTTTCTCTTGTTGGCAAGTATATGTGTGACAATTGTTTTGAAACTAAGAAGCAATTTATTAACCACATATTATCGCAAAGATGCTTCGCATTTCTCTCTACTTGTCATTTGATAAAGGCAAATGAGAAGGAGATAATGGATGTGATAAATTAAATTTAAACATTACTATTTATTATTTGCGTTGCATTCTTCGTGGATGTCGCAACCCTTCATTAGTTTGTGGAGGATGTCGCCGCCGCACTCTTCCGGAGGGATGTAGTTGGGCGGAATACACCATGACTTATACTTGGACGGGAAGCACAAGGAGAGAATGTCGTGGAAGAAGAAGGCGCATTTGGAGGTGATGGTGTTTTTGATCTCGGCGTTCGTGATTTCTTGTTGGAACATTTGGTCGATCATCGAGAAGGCGGTGTTCAGAAAGAGGATGGTATCGATGAGGTGCTTCTTCTCTTTGTAGAGCCAGGCGTTGCGCGATGTGTGGGTTTGCGAGACGACGTAGTTGCTCCTCTTTTGCAGGGCGTCGATGAAGCGGAGCTCGTTCTTCACGTTCTTCAGGTTTGTCAGCGTCTTCGATTTGTAGTCGTCGATTTTTTTGATGAGAGAAAACACGTTGGTGTTGTAGATGAGCGGATATCGGTATCGGATAGAGCGCGGGATGATGAACTGGTTTGTCTCCTTGATGTCGCCGATTTTTTCTTCTATGTTTTTGATGTTGCCTCGCATCTCGTTGATGAGCAACATTTCGGCTTCCTGACGCTCCTTGTAGATCTCGTTGATTTTGTTGCGACGGGCTTCGGCGAGCCACTCGTCGCGCTGCTCCTTCTTTTCTTCGCTGTGCGGACAAGAGACGTCGATGACCTTTTTGTGCTCGTACCACTCGCGGAGCAGGTTGTCTGTCGTGAGAATGGGGTTGCTGAACAGGAGGACGTTGCCCGATTGGAATTCGATGTAGGTTTGCAGCTTGTCGTACTGGTGCGAGGATATCTTGTATGCTTCTGCCGACGCGTCCAGTTTCAAATAGTTGATGATGGACAGGAGGAATGCGACGAAGGCCGAGATGGCGGAGAGAATGATCTCGCCTTGTGCGTGGCAGTGGAATGGCGATTGGACGACGGACGCGAGGGCGGAAAGGAAGATGGCGGGCAGCATCAGGCGGTTGAGCATCTTGACCGTCTGGTGGCGCGATTCCATGTAGATGATTTTCTGGCCTTTCAGGTAGCTGGCGAGGATGTCGAGGGCGGACGAGTAACGATGGACCGCGTCTTGCTCGTAGGACTTGCTGATTTGTCGGCGGACGTCGTTGAACGTGAGTTTCCGGTACTTCACGCGGTTGGATGTGTTTTGGGGCTCGTCGTATCTCTCTTTCGAAGAGTCGCTTTTGCTGTCGCCTGTGTCCGAGTCGCTGGGTTCGCTGCCGAATGCCTCGTCTGTTCCCCCGGCGAAAAAATGGTCAACGTCAGATATAGACACGTTCGATGCGTTCGATGCGTTCGATGTGTTCGATGCGTTCGATATGTTCGTTGCGTTCGATGGTGGCGATATGACCGAGTTTCTCGAGCTTCTTCTGCCTCGACCTCGACCGCCTTGGTGGTTGAGACGTCCGAGGACGTTGCTTCCTAAATTCACATAATTGGTCTTGGTGTCGCCTCCATCGAAACTGTTTCGTTCGTTGCCTTTGATGTTGATTCTTATTGTTGGGGACTTGGCGTCTTCGGCGTCTGATGGTGTAGGTGGCGTGTTTTCCATTTGGAAAAGGCGGAGGTTTTTATTTCTCTTCGTCATCTGATACGACATACCATCGGTGTCTTCCGTCGTTTTGCTGCGGTTGCTGCGGTTGCTGCGGTTGCTGCGGTTGCTGCGGTTGCTCCGGTTGCTGCGGTTGCTGCGGTTTGACAACATTTATGGACTTGGTGTTATCCATTCGATATATAAAGGATTGATTAATTTATATATTATCTTGAAGCGTATTATCTTAATTGAAGAATCTTGGGGGAAAACTTCAAGTGGAGGACACCATAGATTTTGATAACCAAGTATACGGCACGACGGTCACATTGCTCAGCCAGTTTTTTAACTGACTGACAAACGACATCGTTTTCCTTCAAGTTACCCTTCAATAGTCTCCAATTTTTCACATTGCTCTCATATCTTTTTAACGCTTTGATTTTGTTTCCAATTCTTGCCATTTGAACATGCTCGTCGAGTTCTTTGTCAATAAACTCAAAAGAAAGTTTTTTATAGTAACTATCATTAACATCATCGTACGTGAGGATTCCTTTGTTGCCTACTAAATAATCGATTTGATGTATTTTGCCTATCTTATTTTGTTTTTTTGTACGTGCGGGCGATCTGCTTATTGGTGATGGTTTCTTTGCTGTTTTTTTTTTGCTTGGCGATTTCGGTATGGGCGAGGTCAGTATGGGCGATGTCGTGTGTAATTTATTCTTTGCTGTTTTTTTCTTCCTTATGGGCGATGTCTTTATGGGCGATACATTCGCACTACGTGTGTTTCTGGACATTCTTATACTTTATACATAATAAAATAAAAGTTATTGCTAGGCTTCTAAATGAAATTTATCCAGATTCGGAAGATTCGGATGACGAGGGCGTCGATGAGACCAAGGAGTCCGACACGGTGGACGAGACGCCGAAGAAGAAGCGTGGTCGTCCTAGCAAGAGGAAGCCGCTGGTGAGCGGTGATGGAGACGAAGATGCTCAAACGGAGAGCGCAACGGACGAGCGCAACGGACGAGGTCACCGTGTTGCGCGCGCGCGCGTGAAGCAGCTCGAGGATTTCATCGTGGGACTGGGTAAGAAGGTTCCGCCCATGCCGCTTATGGATGCCAAGAAGGCTGAGGACATTGTCGTGTCGGAAGGTTTCGAAGGGCTCGAGAACGACCCCGTGTTGAGCGACGATGATTCGGAGGACGTCATTGAGTTCACTCACGACGGCGTCAAGTATTACAAGGATTCGAATAATAATCTCTACGCGTTCGGTTGTGACTTGGACAATGCCGAGCCGGTGGGTACCTGGAACGAGGAGAAGAACTGCGTTGAGGAGGCGGACTCATCGGACGAGGACTCATCGGACGAGGACACATCGGACGAGGAGTAAGGGGGCAAGGGCAAGGACAGGGCAAGGACAGGGCAAGTGCAAGGACAGGGCAAGGGCAAGGACAGGGCAAGGGCAAGGACAGGGCAAGGGCAAGGACAGGGCAAGGGCATTGTGTGAACGGGGGATGCGCGGTTTAGTTCTGTTTGTAATGTAAAAAAATTGAAATGTTTTTTATTCCATATCGTGAGTTAAATAAATGTCGAATACAACAAGCAAAAAAACAATCGTTATGGTGAAGAACGGAACCGCCACCAAGGGTAGTGTCGCCAAGGGTAGTGCCGCCAAGGGTAGTGCCGCCAAGGGAATCAAGAAGTCCTGGACTAATCCAAAATACCCCTGCGTGGAGGGTTGGACGCGTGTTGAACATACGCGCGGACCAAACGATAAGCAAGCGGGCGAGC
>Ga0209832_1001418_pt1 | contig 13156 bp, 12 predicted proteins | sample COGITO_mtgs_1104_2_FD_185516 | JGI IMG/M metagenome (GOLD analysis project Ga0209832, IMG submission 185516) | Pelagic marine microbial communities from North Sea - COGITO_mtgs_110407 (SPAdes) (version 2) | ecosystem: Environmental > Aquatic > Marine > Epipelagic ...
CTACTGGGTAACAGTGGTACTGATGTTCTTAATTCACGTCGGTTTCTGTATGTATGAAGTTGGAGCTTCTCGATACAAACATCACCAACATACTCTTATGAAAAATACAATGCTGATACCATTGGTAACGGTTACTTGGTTTTTCTTTGGTTGGTGGATTTACTGGGCATTTCCAACAGGACCTGGAATTGCACCTTCAATAATGACAGAGAGTACAGCGTTGATTACCGACGATAGTACTTTTAGTGCCAAATGGTATTTAGCAAACTCAGAATTTATGGCGATCAATTTAGGTGATCACATAAGTGGTGTTTTCTGGGCTGCGTTTTTACTATTTTCATGGACAGCTGCTTCTATCGTCTCTGGAGCAATCATTGAAAGAATTACAACTTTTGCATTTGGAATTTTAGCAATTGCAATTGGGTCTGTATTTTGGACAATCGATGCTGCTTGGGGATGGCACTTTGATGGCTGGATGCTTAAAATATTAGGGTACCATGATGCTTATGCGTCAGGAGTAATTCATGCAATTGCGGGTGGATTTGCTTTAGGTGTTCTAGTGGTTTTAGGACCAAGAATTGGAAAATTCTCATCAAGTGGTGAGCCAAGAAATATTGGACCAAGAAATCCTTGGCTAGTTACAGTTGGGTTATTTTTAATTTATACTGGTTTCTGGGGATTTTATGCGGCATGTAATATACCGATATTTGATCTTGGACCTGAGTATGGAATGGAAGGTGTAACATACTGGACAGCTACAAACATATATGTAACCCCTACTACGCTGAGTGGAATAACCTTTAACTTCCTGATGTCATTATCAGGTGGATTATTGGCTGGATATGTGGTCGCCAAAGGTGATCCTTTCTGGACTTACTCAAGCGGACTAGCAGGTGTCATCTGTGCTTCGGCTGGAAATGATTTATATCATCCAATTCAAGCAATGATCATCGGTATGATCGGTGTTGTGATTGCATACAAACTACATTACTGGGTTGAACGTAAGTTCAAAATTGATGATGCAGTTGGTGCGGTTGCAGTACATGGTTATGCTGGCTTTGTTGGTCTTGTAATTTGTGGATTTGTTTTAAATGGCTATCCTTCATCTGGATACAGTGTTGGAGCTATGTGGGACGGATCAACTTACGCAACAATCAATCCATTGGGGCAATTCCTAGGAGCAATAATAATGTTCGGTGTTCTTGGAATGCTTCCTGGCTATATCATAGCTAAAGTGCTAAGCGGCATGGGTAAATTAAGAATCCCACGTGAAGTAGAAATAGCTGGATTAGACTATGAAATAATGGAAGAAGCTAAAAAAGATGAAAGAGCTGTTTCATCTGCAACCAGGTAAAGGAGAAAAATATGGCTACAGTTACAAACTGGATAGATCATCTAAGTGCTAAGGAGGTTGTCGGTGCAGTTTATCCGGGAGCTGGATCTACTGAAACTTTACTGGTTATTTTAGGTATAGTTATATGGATCGGTTGGCATGTCATTACTAATAAATCTGAAAGTGAAGAGCTTTCTAGATTAGCTAGAAAAAGACATGGAGCTAATGACCATAAAAGCAATATTACCGATTGGTAATTAAAAGAAAAATTTGGGCGCTACTTAAATGTGGCGCCCTTTTTTTTGAATTAAAAATATGGCAGATGAGAATAAAGAAGAACTAAGACCAACCAAAATGAGAGGGGTTGTTTTTCCTAAAGCTAAATATGGAGTGATAGCGGCCATTATCATCATTGTGGTGGTTAATCTTATCTACTATAAAGACCTCTTATTATCTTTAATAAACTAAACCAAAAACTTATGTGTGGAATTGTTGGAATTTATTTAAAAACAAAAAAATATGAAAAACATCTAGGTAAATTCTTATCTGGAATGCTAGATGGTATGGCAACCAGAGGTCCTGATAGTGCTGGTTTTGCAATTTACACAAAAGAAAACAAAAACATTTTTAAATATTCTATTTGTTTAAATTTAATTAGTGCAAGTAATTTTAAAAAAAAAATAACAAAATTTTTGAAAAAAACTAAATTAACTAATTATGCAGATCATGTAGTTTTGGAAACTAATGAGAAACCCTCTAAAATCTTAGATTTGTTAAAAAATGAAATCCCAGAGGTTTCTTTGGTTGGTTATGGAAAAAGTATTAATATTTTTAAACAAACTGGAAATCCAAAAGATGTTGTAAAAAAATTTAAACTATCCTCTTTTTCAGGAACACATGGAATTGGTCACACAAGAATGGCTACTGAAAGTGCAATAACCACACAAGGTTCTCACCCCTATTCAACTTCAGAGGATGAGTGTTTGGTTCATAATGGTTCGCTATCAAACCATAATAATGTGAGAAGATCTCTTATAAAAGATGGGCAAAATTTTAATTCAGAAAATGATACAGAGGTAGCAGCTGGCTATATTTCAAATCAAATATCAAAAGGAAAAGATTTGGAAAAAACATTAAAGAATAGTTTAAAAGACTTAGATGGATTTTATACATTTATTGCAGGCACTAAAGATGGCTTTGCCTTACTAAGAGATGAAATTGCCTGTAAACCAGCTGTTGTTGCAGAGACTAAAGATTATGTTGCAGTTGCATCTGAGTTTCAAGCTATGGCACACCTTCCAAATGTGAACTCTGCTAAAATTTTTGAACCAAAACCAGGAGTGGTTTATCATTGGTAATTTATGAATTTTGATTTAAACAAAAAAACTTTAAGAGAAGTTAATCAACATCTTCAAAATATTGATAGAGAAAAAAACACAAGAAAATTTGAAATTTTAAATCCACAAGGGCAGCATGCAATATGTGCAGGATTAAAAGAGGATATTGATGTAACAATTAAGGGTCATACAGGATATTACTGTGCTGGCATGAACCAAAAAGCAAATATTACTGTTCATGGAAACGTTGGAACTGGTGTTGCTGAAAATATGATGTCAGGCAAAATTATTGTTAAAGGGAATGCTTCACAATCTGCCGGTGCAACAGGTCATGGTGGTGCATTAATTATTGAAGGTGATGCAAGTTCTAGATGTGGCATATCTATGAAAGGAATTGATATTGTGGTTAAAGGTTCTGTAGGACATATGTCAGCTTTTATGGCACAGAAAGGCAATTTAGTTGTAATGGGTGATGCTGATGCTGATCTTGGAGACTCTATTTATGAAGCCAAAATATTTGTAAAAGGTAAAGTTAAGAGTTTAGGTTCAGACTGTGTAGAAAAGAAAATGGATCAAAAAAATATAGATGAATTAACTAGACTGTTTAAAGAGTTAAATATTTCTGAAGACCCTAAGAAATTTAAAAGATACGGTTCTTCTAGAAACTTATATAATTTTAAAATTGATAATGTAGGTGCGTATTAAATGAAAAAAGATCTTAAAGAATTTAAAACATTCCCAAGCTCTACCATAAAAGAAATTCAAAGAGCTGCTAATGAAGGAATATATCAAATCAGAGGATTAGGTGCTAAGCGTAAAGTTCCAGACTTTGATGATTTAGTTTTTTTAGGAGCATCAATGTCTCGATATCCATTAGAAGGTTATAGAGAAACTTGTAACACATCAGTTATTTTAGGAGATAGATTTGCTAAAAAGCCAATCAAACTGGATATTCCAATTACAATTGCTGGAATGAGTTTTGGTGCATTAGGCGCTAACGCAAAAGAAGCTTTAGGTAGAGGTGCCTCTGCAATGGGAACCTCAACAACTACTGGTGATGGTGGTATGACACAAGAAGAAAGAGGTTCTTCTAAATATTTAGTCTACCAATTATTGCCTTCTAGATATGGCATGAATCCTGATGATTTAAGAAAAGCAGACGCTATTGAAGTGGTAGTTGGGCAAGGTGCAAAACCTGGTGGAGGTGGAATGTTACTTGGTCAAAAGATTAACAAAAGAGTTGCAGGTATGAGAACTTTACCCGAAGGAATTGATCAAAGAAGTGCTTGTAGACATCCTGATTGGACAGGACCTGATGACTTAGAAATTAAAATTCAAGAACTAAGAGAAATTACTAATTGGGAAAAACCAATTTACATTAAAGTTGGAGCTGCGAGACCTTATTACGACACAACGTTAGCTGTTAAAGCTGGGGCAGATGTAGTGGTACTTGATGGAATGCAAGGTGGAACTGCTGCAACTCAAGATGTTTTTATTGAACACGTTGGAATACCAACCTTAGGAGCCTTGAGAGAATCGGTAGATGCTCTTAAAGAATTAAATATGCATAGAAAAGTTCAATTAGTTGTCTCTGGTGGAATAAGAACTGGAGCCGATGTTGCAAAAGCAATGGCAATGGGTGCAGACGCTGTATCAATTGGTTCTGCTGCTATGATGGCTTTAAATTGTAATGCAGATTTATATGTTGAAGATTATAAAACACTTGGAACTGAACCTGGCTATTGTCATCACTGTCATACTGGAAAATGTCCAGTGGGTGTTGCAACACAAGATCCTGAACTAGAAAAAAGATTAAATCCAATTGAAGCTGGAAAGAGATTAAAAAATTATCTAACAACTTTAACCCTAGAGTTGCAAACTTTAGCAAGAGCTAATGGTAAGTCTGATGTTAGAAATTTAGAACCTGAAGATTTAGCTGCTTTAACAGTTGAAGCGGCTGCTATGGCAAGGGTACCTTTAGCTGGCACAGATTGGATACCAGGAAAAAAATAATTGATTAAAAATTTCTAAACAAGTAGGATTAATTATGCCAAAAAATCTTTCAAAAATTGCTAAGCAAAAAAAAATAAAATATTTTTTAATAAGTTTTGTGGATCTTTTTGGAGTTTTGAGATCAAAACTAGTTCCTGCTCAAGCAATAGCTGAGATGCAAAAAAATGGTGCAGGGTTTGCAGGGTTTGCTACATGGTTAGATATGACACCTGCAGATAGTGATATGTTTGGTGTTCCAGATCCTGATAGTTTAATTCAACTACCGTGGAATAAAGAAATTGGTTGGCTAGCATCTGACTTATATATGGATGGAAAACCTGTAAAAGCCTCCCCAAGAGTTATGCTTAAAGAGCAAATCAAAAAAATGTCTCAAAAAAAATTACAAATGAAGTCTGGGGTTGAATGTGAATATTTTTTAATTTCAGAAGATGGTTCTTCAATTGCTGATCAAAGAGATATTCAGTCTAAACCTTGTTATGATCAATCAGCATTAATGAGAAGATATGATTTAATAAAAGAAATTTGTGACTGCATGATTGTAATGGGATGGAAACCATATCAAAATGATCATGAAGATGCTAACGGTCAGTTTGAAATGAATTGGGATTATACCGACTCTCTTATCACGGCTGATAGGCATGTGTTCTTCAAATATATGGTCAAAAGTTTAGCCGAAAAACATGGTTTAAGAGCAACCTTTATGCCAAAACCTTTTCATAATTTAACTGGAAATGGTTGTCATGCACATGTTTCAGTTTGGAATGGTAAAAATAATAAATTTTTAGACAAAAAAAATGCTCTAGGTTTAAGTAAATTGGCCTACAATTTTCTAGGTGGGGTAATGAATAACACTCAAGCATTATCTGCTTTTTTTAATCCAACAATAAATAGTTATAGAAGAATTAATGCTCCGCCAACTAAATCTGGGGCAACTTGGTCTCCAAGTAGTATTTCTTTTACAGGGAATAACAGAACACATATGATTAGGATTCCTGATCAAGGAAGATTTGAATTAAGATTAATGGATGGTGCAGCAAACCCTTACTTGCTTCAAGCTGGAATAATTGCAGCAGGCCTAGAAGGTATTAATAAAAAGATAAATCCTGGAAAACCATTGCATTGTAATATGTACAAAGACTATAAAAAATATCCAAAACTAAAAAAATTACCAAATGATATTAATCAAGCAATCTCAATGCTACAAAAAAGCAAACCTCTCGCTGATGCATTTGGAAAAGATGTAATTGAAAGTTATGTAAAACTAAAAAATTCTGAGATTAAAGATTTTAGAAGTAAGTTTTCGTTCAATAAAAAGAAACCAGTCACAAAGTGGGAAAAAGATAATACTTTAGACTGTTAGAGCATGGCAATTTTATCTAACGGGCATCAATGGAAATATTCTGAATTTTTGGATAATAAGAATTATTCTTTTGATAAAAAACAAATTTTAAATTCACTATCCAAAAAAGAAATTGATAATGCTTATTCAAGTATTTCAAAATGGGAAGGATATACCCCTACCCCTTTAATATCTTTAAATAAATTATCTAAAGCACTAAATCTAAATAAAATTTATTATAAAGATGAAAGTAAAAGATTTGACCTAAAATCATTTAAAGCATTAGGTGGTGCTTATGCTGTTGAAAAAGTGTCACAAGGGAACAAAGACATCATTGTTGCAACTGCAACTGCTGGTAATCATGGTAGATCCGTTGCATGGGGTGCTAGAAGATTAGGATTAAAGTGTAAAATTTTTATTAGTGAATTTGTTAGTGATGCCAGAGGTCAGGCTATGGCTGATCTTGGAGCTGATGTTATTAAAGTAAAAGGTAATTATGAAAAATCATTAGTAGAATGCATTAAACAATCCTCAGAGAATAATTGGCAAATAGTTCAAGATGTTGCTTGGAAAGATTATATGGAAGTGCCCACATATACTATGGCTGGTTATACGGTAATGATGAAAGAGATTGTTGATCAAATTAATCGTGAAAAAATTTCTCATATAATTTTACAAGCAGGTGTTGGCGGAATGGCTGGTGCAATGGTTGCAGGAATTGCAAGATATTTAGATTATGTACCTAATACTATAGTAGTTGAACCAGATAGCGCTGCATGTGTTTTAGAAAGTATTAAGACTGGTAAAATTGAAAAAATTGATATTAAGAGAGAAAGTTTAATGGGTGGAATGTCATGCGGAGAAGTATCTTTAGTTCCATGGGAGATTTTAAAAAACTCTGTTAAGCATTGCATCACTTTACCAGACGATGATATTGCAAAAACTATGAAATTATTTGGAAATAAAACTTTTAGTGATGAGCCAATTATAGCAGGTGAAAACTCAGCTCCTGGTGTCATAAGTTTGATTGCAAGTTGTAAGGATCAAAATATCAAGCAAAACTTAAAATTAGATCAAAGTTCCAATCTTTTAGTTATTGGTTGTGAAGGTGATACAGATCAAGAAATGTATCAAAAATTAATTAATCAAAATTAATATAATGTCAGATACAGGAATTTTTTGGATAAGAGATGATTTTAGAATAGAAAACAATCCAGCATTATCTTTTGCAACACAAAATCATGAGAGTGTAATTGCGCTATTTATTTATAATAATAAAAATTTTGATAATCAAACTGAAGCTCAAAAATGGTGGGTTTCAAAATCATTAGAAGTTTTTAAAAAAGATTTAACAAAATACAATATTAGTCTTCAAATAATTAAAGATGATGAATTGAATGTTTTTTCAAAAATAAAAAAGAAAGATAATCTTACAATATATTGGAATAAAGTTTATGAGCCAGATGTAATTGCTAAAGGAAAAAAAATTAGAGATATTTTTTTAAAAAATGAAATCAATTTTAAATACTTTAAAGGAAATATTTTAAATGAATTTCAAGAAGTAACCAAAAATGATGGAACACCTTTTAAAGTATTTACTCCATTTTGGAGAACTGCTGAGCAAAAATATTTAGCTTCACCTCCTAGTAAAAAATATATTATTAAAGATAAGTCAAAAGAAAAAACTTTTTTTAAAAACTGTATTAAACCTAAAGATATTTTGCCTAAAAAAAATTGGTATAAAAAATTTGATAAATACTGGATAATATCTGAAACTAATTCAAAAAAAATTCTAAATGAGTTAATAGAAAATAAAATCAAAGATTATGGAACAACAAGAGACATTCCGTCTGTTGATGGAACTTCAAAACTTTCACCATATATAAAACATGGTCAAATTCATGTGGCAAGTATTTGGAAAAAATGTAGTGAAATCAAATCTAAAGGTATTGGATATAGAAAATATATTAATGAACTTGGTTGGAGAGAATTTTCACATAGTTTGATCAATTATTTTCCAGAATTTTTAAAAGGCAATTATAGAAAAGACTTTGATAAATTTCCATGGATTAAAAACGAAAAATATTTAAAAGCTTGGAAAACTGGAATGACAGGATATCCAATAGTGGATGCTGGTATGAGAGAATTATATGAGACTGGCTGGATGCATAATAGAGTTCGTATGGTAGTTGGATCTTTTCTTGTTAAACATTTAAGAATTAATTGGACTGAAGGAGAAAAACATTTCAGAAATTGTTTGTTGGATTTTAATAAAGCAAACAATGTTGCACAATGGCAGTGGGTTGCTGGTTGTGGGGCAGATGCCGCTCCTTATTTTAGAATTTTTAATCCAATCCTGCAGGGTGAAAAATTTGATAAAGAAGGGCTTTATGTAAAAAAATGGGTCCCCGAATTGGATAAAGTGCCAAATAAATTTATTCATAAGCCTTGGGAAATGGAATTAAAGTACCAACAAGCAATTAAAACAATAATTGGAAAAGATTATCCTCAGCCAATAGTCGTACATGAAAAAGCTAGAGCTTCGGCCTTAGAAGCTTTTCAAAGCTTAAAAAAAGTAAGAAATTAACAAATTAATCTCCAATAAAATGATGAATAATTGTTCTATTTTGAGCATTTAACCTGTGTTCAAATAGATATAAACCCTGCCAAGTTCCAAGCAATAATTCACCTTCTTTAATACTAAGAGCAATTTGATTATTAGTTAAGGTAGATTTAATGTGTGCGGGCATATCATCTTTTCCTTCAGCTGTGTGAATATATAATTTGTTATCCATAGGAACTAGTTTATCGAAATAATTTACTAGATCTGTTTGAACATCTGGATCAGCATTTTCTTGTACAATTAAAGATGCACTGGTGTGCTGAATACTTAAATTAAGCATCCCATTTTTAAAATTGTTTTGATTAATCCATTCAATTGTTAGGTTAGTAAATTCGTATAATTTTTGACCATCAGTATTTATTTTAAGATTATAAAATTCTTGTTTCATCAATTATTTTCCATGGATGTTAATTCGTATAGACGACTGATGGTACGTTTGAATGGTTTTTCTAATAATTTTGATGAGGCAAATTTATCCAGGCTTTGGTTTGCTGTAACTGAAATTGGAATATTTTTATCATAAATTATATCTAGTAAAGTAATGAAACGTTGTTGTTGATTTGAATTTATATCATTAAATTGTGGTATTTGATCTATTACAATAAATTTACAATTTTTAATAATTTCCAAATAATCTTCTGCACCTAAGTTTTGAGCACATAACTCATTAAAATTAAATCTAACAACCCCTTCATAAAAATTTTCTATTTTAAAATCTCTACCTTTAATATTAATTATTTTTAAAGAATGTTTTTTATTTTTTGTAATAGTTCTAAAAAATTTATTAATCTTAAAGTTGGTTTCCTGATTAAGTGGATAAAAATATCTTTGTTTTTGATTATTACTGGATTTTCTATAATCATCTTCAATTTTTAGCTCACATTCAATTGACTTCTGTTCCATAATTTTAATAAAAGGGTTAAATTGATCTCTTTGAAGTCCATCTTTATATAACTCATCGATTTTAGTATTTGAAGTTACAATAATTTTAATATTTTCTTTAAAAATTTGATCAAACAATTTTCCTAAAATCATAGCATCAACTATATTTGTTACCTGAAATTCATCAAAATAAATTAATGAAGCTTTTAATTTTAGATTTTTTACAAAATGATTGATTATATTTTCTTCTTCTTTTTCTTTTTTTTCATGTACAAAATTATGAAAATTTAACATAAACTCATTAAAGTGCAGTCTTAATTTTTTTTCTTTTAGATGCTCAAAGAAAAAATTTAAGATCATAGTTTTACCTACACCAACATCACCATAAAGATAAAAACATTTTTTTGATGATTTTTTTGAAAATAATTTTGAAAAATAAGATTGAAAATTCTCTTTATAATATTGTTCTAATTTCTTAACAATTTCTATTTGATTTGAATTAACTTCTAATTGTTGAATATCACAATGCGATATAAAAAATTTTTGTAATTGGTTTACCATTAATTTTTTTTGGTTTTAAAATCAATACCATATTCTGATCTTGGCCCTTTTCTTAATCCAAAGGGACCAGGAATAAATATTGTCATAGGCTTTGTGCCTTCTTTTAAGTCTACTCTATGATGGGCATTTGCTGAACGAAATCCTATATAACCTGGTTTTCTCCAAAATTTACCCTCTTTTGTAGTTTCCCAGTAACCACCTCTAAGAATGATAGTGATATATGGACATAAGTGATTATGCACACCTTCACCATGATCATCTGCGAGCATTTCATGGATTAAAATGTTAAATGGAAACCATTTTGGACGATGTCTAAACAAAACATAATATCGATTCATCCAAGGTTTTGCTTGATCATATTTCGGGTGAGAAGGACCTCTATCAAATACAACTTTTTTTTTTCCTAATATTTCAAGGAGCTTTAGAAACATGTTAATCTAACTTAATAATAGAGTTATTACTTATAATATATAAATTTTTATTAAATATAGCTGGTCTTGAAATTTTCTTATTATCAATTTTCAAAATATTTCTTGTTACACCAGTTGCAATATCGATAACTGATAGACGCCCAATATTATTTGATAAATAAATGTTTTTATTACCAATAATAAATCCTGTTGGTTCAATATCAGGTCTTTTCTTTTTTTTAAATTGATTAAGTAAATAATTAGATCTTACAATATTCCCACTATTTTTTTCTACAATTACTAAATATCCCTCTAATGTAACAGTAAAAATTAAATCATTAATTATTACTGGTCTTAAATTAGAGTTTATTTCTTGTTTCCAGTTCAAATTACCAGTTTGAGCATCAAGTGAAAAAAATTCATTTTGATTGTTCGAAAAAAATAATGCATTTTTTTCTACTACAATATCAGATGTCTTTAAGAAAAAACCAGTATCAAGCGCTAAACTGCTTTGTGTTGGTATTTGCCATATCAAATTACCATTGTTGATGTCTACTGAGCTAATATCACCTAAAGAGTTATTAAAATAAATTTTTTCATTTTTGATGGCTAATGATAATTTTTTTTGTGACCTTATAAATGACTTTTGAGTTTTTATTGACCAAATCTCATCACCATTATTTATAGAGTAAGCTTTTAATGTATTGTCATAATCTACCACATAAATATTATCTTTATAAATTTTTACTTGTGAATTATATGGAGCAGTATTTTTTTTTTCCCAAAGCAATTCACCTGTATTAATATTTATAGCATATAATTTTGCTACATTGTCTGCAATTACTAAAATTCTATCGGTGTATCCAAAAAATAGAAATGGATTTTGTTTTTTTTCAGATTTTAAATAATAGTTTTTTTTCCATTTTAAATTAGAATTTTTATCAAAACTTAAAATAGATCCTTCGTTATCAAAAAAAATGACATTTTCTCGGTTAAATGTAATTTCTGATTCATATTCAAAAAAATTTTTAATTTTTTTGAATTTATATTTAGAAATATTTTCAAGTTTGCCGTCAAAATCAATTTTTCCATGATTATTATCTAAACTATTTAAAACACTATTATTTACAGCTCTTGAGTCTAACTCAATTTTCAAAGTAGGATTAAATTCAAAATTAAGCGTTTCTTCTTTTTTGAAAATTTCTGTTAGATTTTCTTTTGTTTCTTCTTCAATTTTTTGTTTATTCCAAAATTCTGAGTTTTTATGAAATGAGCAATTGGTGATAAAGATAAAAATTAATAATATTGTAAAATTTTTACTCACTTAAATCTCTATTTATTCTTTTTTGTGATGCTGTTTTGATGTCGTTATTAACTTGAGGAAGGCTTAGTATCTGATTAAAAAATTCTTTTGCTTTTTGCTTTTCATCTTTTGAGTAGAAATATTCAGCAATCAAATATAAAGCATGTGATTTCCATATGCTCTCTGAGTTAATTAAAGGATTTAAAATAATTAATAATTCATTCTCTGATACAAAGTTTGAATTAAATAGCCCCTTTTTATAAATATTTAGATTTTTTATTTCTTTATCAAGCTTCGTTTTGTTAATTACCTCATCAAATAACAGATTAATTTCTTCTTGGTTTTCAATTAAACTATTATCTATTAAAAAGTATAACGCCAGTGGTGAATAGGTAGTGTCATTCGCTTTCACTATTTCAGTTAAGTCTTCTATTATTTTTTGAGAATTTTCAGGTTTAAAATTTATTACAGCAAAATTATATTTATCAGCCAACTTGAGTTTGGCTTGTTTTTTATAGGTATCAATTGAATAAATGCTAATTACCAAAATAACTAAAATTAATACTGATGAGATTATTTTTTTTTTATTATTTGTTAAAAAGTTTTTAATCTTTTCATTTCTCGTGTTTGAATCGATTATTGAAATTTCTTCATCCATATTAAATCATATTTCTTAAAACAAATTGAAGAATACCACCATGCTTATAATATTCTAATTCGTTCTTTGTATCAATTCTACAAAGAGTTTTAATTTTTTTTATATCTCCATTTGCATATTTTATCTCTATACTAATATGGTCAGAAGGGTTCACTCCATCTTGTATTTCTAAAACAGTAATCAATTCAGAACCAATTAAATTTAAGTTGGTTCTATTGTTTCCCTCTGTAAACTGAAGTGGTAAAACACCCATTCCAATTAAATTTGATCTATGAATTCTTTCAAAACTTTCTGCAATAACTGCTTTTACACCTAATAGTTTTGTTCCTTTTGCCGCCCAGTCTCTTGAAGAACCTGTTCCATATTCCTTGCCACCTATAACAACTAAATCTACACCTCTTTTTTTATATTCTTCAACTGCATTGTAAATTGGCATAACTTTATCTTCTGGATATAATTTAGTAAAACCTCCTTCTGTTCCAGGAGCCATTTCATTTCTAATTCTAATATTTGCAAATGTTCCTCTCATCATAACCTCGTGATTTCCTCTTCTCGAACCATAAGAATTATAATCTTTCGGTTGTATTTGATGTTCCATAAAATATTCACCTGTTGGACTTTCTTTTTGAATATTTCCTGCTGGCGAAATATGGTCAGTCGTTACCATGTCACCTAAAATTAAAAGTAGTCTTGCATC
>Ga0209832_1001431_pt1 | contig 13094 bp, 15 predicted proteins | sample COGITO_mtgs_1104_2_FD_185516 | JGI IMG/M metagenome (GOLD analysis project Ga0209832, IMG submission 185516) | Pelagic marine microbial communities from North Sea - COGITO_mtgs_110407 (SPAdes) (version 2) | ecosystem: Environmental > Aquatic > Marine > Epipelagic ...
CCATCCATCCACAGAGGTCGTCATTAGACCAGTCATCCAAAAGATTTCCATATGAATAGCTGGCAAAACTCAGAGCAAATAAAATTAAGTATCTTTTCATGATAAATATGTTTATTAAAAAAACATCAAATATATGCTGTTTTCTATGAGAATCAATGTAAATTAAGTGTTTTTTTAATGAAAGAGATAGTTTTTCAATAGTTTGGAATAGATGCTCGATATTACTCGTAAAAAATATAGCGGTGAAATGAAATTTACTGTTACACGCGCCTACACTCATAAGGCTGTTGCTGAGCTCAGAGAGGAGTTACTGCGAGTCAAAAGTATTGTTGATTACTGGGAAGAAAAATCTAATAAAAGAGCATTTGGTGAAATAAAAACTGGCAATATTTCATTTGAAAAATGGAAAGAAATATATGCAAGTTTTGGCTGGATAGAGCTTGAAGAATACCGGTGCTTCTATAATCCCAAAAGCGTTAGTATCGATGAAGAGATGATTACAGCGTTACCATCCATAGAGGGAAACAGTGACAATGAGCAGAGCGGCACTTGGGCCTCTTATGAGCTAGATAAATCGTATTCATCATTTTGGAAAGTATGGAATAAATACTATCAAAAATGGCATTTTAGACTCAATAAACTTGAGATGGCGCGCTTTGATATGAGAAGAGTTTCACAGACTCAAACAACCAGAATTGAGGAGGCTCTTTTTGTTCTTCTTGGTCTTAGTCCATCCGTCCAAGGCACCGAGGGTTTTGAAAACTTTAGTCTGAGTGAGAGACTATTTGAAACCGATAGTATTGAATATCAAGATTATCAGGGTAATAAACTAGTCATAAATAGTAACCTCTATTCAAATGATGATTACGGGCACCTTGAATGGTATCTGAAACAAAAAAAGGAGTATGTTCTCATTGAAAGGCTTGCAACAAGAGGCCAGCCATCTGACTTTAGTGACAGACTCTCATCTGCAAAGTTTAACGAGTGGGCTTATAAAAATAACTATATAGAGGACAGGGTTCCTATGATCAGAAATACTGGTGAAAGTCCATTTGGTGAGGGTTTTGCATTCAGTCTTTTCAATGGGTTAGTGGAAGTTGGCTATCTCAAGGGATCTTTTGATTGTATGTGGAATCTTGCAGATGGCATGTCATGGATGTCACTCCACTACCTTGCTAATGAGATTGTGAACAGAAAACTGATTCAAACCAATAGTCCTTTTGAACATATTAAAAAATATATACACTACGCATCAACCTATCCACTTGAAGATCAATTTTTTAAGCCAGCAATTGATAAATTTAGTGAAACGGATGATGAAAAGATCTTTAAACAAGAATGTGATTTAATAAACTCGGCTCTAGATAACATTGAGCCAAATAAAGCTATTAATTATGGAGAGTAAATGAAAGTACTAAAAGTTTTAGATGCCGAATTGGTCCTCATTGACCTTGAAGTCAATCTAGGGGATAGAAAACAAAATAGTCCGACTCTGTGTGCCAGGTTCAAAGACAAAATTATTCCCTTAAACACTCCAGATGGTAGGCCTATTCTGATGAATGAGGATAATGCAATATGATCGATACGAATGAGTTAATTGAGATGGCCTGGAGTGATGATGTCACATTTTCTGACATAGAGAGGGATCTCGGAATCAAGGAACCAGAAGTTAAACGGATCATGCAAGCAAATCTTAAATCAAGCTCCTATAAGCTTTGGCGAAAAAGAGTTCGCTGGATCAAGGAAAAACAAAAGAAATCTAAAGAGATTTAAACCTTAGTTTGTAGAACATAATTAACCTTTAATGATGTTCAAAGTTTTTCTTTAGGCTAAACAGAAAGCTTAATAATAGAAGCTGACCTCAGAGACAGAAACATCAGAGTTAAAATCTCGCCCATAAGCAACGATTCCAAAATCTCTTATGTCATTAATGTCCAGCTTAGAGGTCTTTGAGGTTGATCGCTTAAATGCACTAAACGGCATCTCTACTTGACTCCAATCAGCACCTGCCTCAAAAGTATGATAATAGTAATCACTTGGCCTCCAAGTGAAATAAGTGCGGATCATAACGTGGTAGGTCTCTCCATTGCCGCGAACGTTCAATCGAACTCCTTGAAGCTCTTGACCTTCTTTGTTCGCATCATGAATCAACTGAAACATCTTAGGCTTTTTAAATAGAGAGACAGCAGAACGTAACTGAATGAATCCCCCATTATTCCTTGTGCTCACATCACCAATGAGCCTTGCAAATGAAGTATTTCCATCTTTCTCCAAGTAAACATTGCCCTCAGAAACGCCTCCCATGACTCGATCACTAACATACTTCCAGTCACTCACCATTCCTTGCTGAATTGGAAACGTAAGATCATCCTTTGCTAGAGACACAGTCATCATCAAAGATAGCAAAATGAATGCTATAAATTGTTTCGCAGTATTTACCACCAGCCTAATGCTCTTCCATTTCCTGCAATAATGAGAACACAGGTGACTATATGAAGAACAATCCAAAATGTTCTAAAAGCCAATGCCTTTTTTACATCTGTCTGTGTAATGGGTAAAAACTCAGGCTTATCCTCATCGTTGACACCAATTGGCATCCCAACTGTCCTTGCCCAAACTTTTAAAAATCTTCTCTGACCACTCATAACTATTATTGAATCTAATGTTTAATTTGAAAAGTTTAAAGTAATTATTCTAAAGGAAGGATTAGAGCGTTATCTTGTAATTAAATATAAATCTAAGACCGCTTGATTTCTTTTTATCTTTAACCTTAGGTGATGGAAAGACAGTTCCATACTCGTTATAGGTTGGGGTTTCTAGTGCATACTGACTTGATTCTAGATTGTCATAACAGATCACCTCTCTCAAATCAATCTCTTGAGAGATAGGCTCAGGTATGGATACAGAGTCCACCCATCTGCAAAGGTCTTCAGTAGTCCAATCACTCAAGTCATTAGCTAAAGAGGCATTCAGAAAACCTAATGAGAAAACCAATAAAATAATTTTTTTCATACAACAACATTATAAGGAATCAATAAACAAGAAAAGTGAAGATTAAGAGTTCTTTAGATAAAGCTTTTAAGACTACTTAGCACTCTTCCATGTGCCGCCATATTTATAAGAGTCTTCGAACTTAACCTTTATCTTCTCAAGGCACCCTCCACAAAGAAATGCCCACTCTTTCTGCTGATATTGACAACGATACAGTGTGTTTTTCTCTTTACTACAATTAAAGCACTCTTTAGTTCTAATTCTCATTCAAATTTTATTGGCAACTAATGGATAGTGTATATTGACTCATAAATAGATAAGGGGCTAATATTAACATAACCATCAATTTAAAAATATGAGTACAACAAATCAAGTTTCAATGAACAAAAACATTCTCTATTTTGCTATAGGCTCTACTGTGGCATTCATACTTTATATCACACTTATCTTAACTCCTGCTGGAGCCTGTTTCAAGCTGGATAGCGGCTCAAATTCATTGGGCCTCTCTTTTTCTTACACAAAGGATATGGTTCTGAGCTTCTTTGAATCAAGATCTCAAGAACAGCTTCTTTGCTATAGCCAATTCCTTCAAATTTGGGATGCAATATTTGCAATTATTTATACACTGATGTACGCATCATGGATTGTGTGGCTCTTTAATAATAAAAGATGGTTAGCATTAATTCCTGTTCTTGGAATGATCTCTGATTGGTCTGAGAATTATATTGAATTAATAATGATTAAAACTTATTCAAATGCTGGGGTTATAAATGAGACTATAGTCTCTCTAGGCTCTGGAATAAATTCATTTAAATGGATCTTATCAAGCCTAACTTATTTGATAATTCTCCTTGGAATAATTATTGCAATCAAAAACTTTTTTACTAAGTCTAAATAATCATTTTCAAATCAAATTTCGTTTGATGTGTGAGGGAGGATGTATATATCTATCTAAGATGTCGAGAGGGGCTCCCTTAATTACTACTTCCGGGTTTTTCAGAAAATAAATCCATCTTGCCATCTGGGAAATTATCGGGATGATATTTTTCATGCTCTGGATCTGGGTCTCCATTTTCTGTAATATTTGGCCACATCATCTCAGTACTATATTTTCTATTGAACTCTAACCACTCCTCAGCAGCAGGATCGAGGTCAGACAAAATGGCCTCGACTGGACATTCTGGCACGCATACATCACAATCAATACACTCATCTGGGTTAATGACTAACATGTTTTCGCCTTCATAGAAGCAGTCTACTGGACACACCTCAACACAATCTAAGTGCTTACATTTGATACATTTGTCGTTTACTATATAGGCCATTTAACTCTATTAACGGAAATTGAGATTATGATTCTGAATGAATCAATTTCAGTATATAGCTATCTATAACAAAAGTCCAAATTTCGTTTGATGTGTGAGGGAGGGTGTATATATCTATCTCAGATGTCGAGAGGGGCTCCCCCCGTACCTTCAAAGTCAGTATATATATGCGAGGGATAGTAGATTTTTCTACTGATTTGGAATATATAGAATATTTTCCTAGTTAAATCAATGACTTATACAGGCATGAGAAGCGGAAATTAGACTTAATACTAGTATTATAAAAAGAAGTATTTGTTTCATATATATCAAAAAGATTTTCTTAATTAGTAAACATTAATTATATTAGGCTTGTATTCACCATTTGGTATTTTGGTAGGAAATATAAAATCATAATTATTCAATAATTCATATGCTAAGATATCCATTTTCTTAAGATCAAATCTATTGCAGATATTCCATTCATCATTTGGCGAACATTTGTCAGTGTAGGATAAATTAAGAGCATTAATATTGGCCATCAAAATCCAGTAAAAATATTCATGTGCTTGACATTCATAACTGCAACCCTTGTCATTATAGGTGTACCACGCACTTTTTGGGTATTTTGACGGAACTTCTACAAACTTACCACCCCGAGCTTTATCCATTGCTTCATGAAGCATAGATTCCTTATTGCCAAAATATTTTGGATAAACTTCATACCATCCTGCAGAAACAACGTGCCATACCTCTTCTAGATTTGTATCCCATTGACCAGTTTTTTGAATACCACCTATGGCCCACTGGTCTTCATCATAATACATACTTGCAGCCATTCCAATATTATCTTCACAATAGCTACCTCTTGCATTTTCCCAAAAATTTTCTCTATCACTAACACTCCAAACTGGCACAATATAGTTGTTATTTGAAAGATAAGATGCAACTCTAGGATCATCTGGCAGACCGTTCTCATCATTATCTAAATATTGTGCTAATACTCCAGCAGTATGCATGACTTTATTCATTGGTGCTCCAGGTGAGCCCACAACATAAACTCCATATACTTCGACAAATTTATCAAAGCTTCCTCTCATACATTCCCAGCTACTTAAGTCTTTTGATTCTTTACTCTTAAATATATTATTAGTTGGTTTAGCCTCATCATTATTTGAGTACTTATCCAACAGAACTTTGCCATCTTTCGCATATGGCATACATTTTCCGATTATATTATTCTCTTCTTTCCATTTAGTACAATCTATAAAGGCATCATTTTCATTAATACCTACTCCATATTCACATCTGCCATCCTCACCTTCTACTATAAATAAATACCCTCTAGAATTAAACTCACTTTTATTTAGCTCTAAATAATCTTTCCAAAACCCTTTGATTTGACGATTACATGTTCCTTCAATATTTAAGTTGATTTCTTGATTGAGGCTATTATTTTCATTAATATTTAAGTTAATTTCTTGATTGAGGTTTATATTTTGATTACAGTTGTAATCTTCAATTTTATTAGTCAAATCTTGATTATTAGTCTTTCCATTTGTTGGAAAAATTGAGAGAAGACTTTTTAAATCAGGTGGGCTTAAGATTTTTTCAACATAGCATTTATACATTCTATGTCCAAGTGGAAGCTTTTCAGAAATTTCTTTGCGATTACCAATTCTAAACTCATCATTTGGGATTCCTATGAAATCTCCCAAGCCCCATTCAACAGCAATTAACCAATATGCAAACTCTGTTGTAATAGCCTTATTAAAACCATCCTCATCGCCTCTATCAAGAATCTCTTTATAGCCTGAAACATTAAAAATTCCTTTATCAATAGCTTCTTGTGTAGCGAGGTTAATCATGGAAGAGGGGTTTCTCCAATCCCAATCTGAGTATTGAATTGAAAAAGCTACATTAGTTATAGTATGGAGTAAGTGTTCAATGACTTCAGTTATTTGCTCTGATTTTATATTTTCTCGCCTGTATTCCCAAATATAGTCAGTAATATTCTCTCTGAAAGGTCCATTCTCAACAATCCTTGATTGAGGTAAGTTATTAAAACTAGTATTAAATTTTTTTTCATAATAATCTGTTCCTTCTAGGCCAATTCTTTGATAAACATAGTTATTTTTAGTAATTTTTAAATATTCAGCCCTCATTTCTGGATCTATTTGACTGTTAGTTTTTAACATTAGTAGATACGTTTTTGCTACATTTTTTAGAAACTTATTAGAAACTTCATCTAGTGAATAAAGTCTTAAATTCTGCACATCAATGTATCTTACAAAAGGGTCAGACTGTTGATCTTCATAAATATTTAGATTTGATTCATCAGCTCCTATAGAAGATATACCCATGAGGCTAGAAACTAATAAAAATTTTAAGAGTAATTTTTTCATATAAATTTTTAAAGATACTTCAATGCATCATCGCTTTAATTTCTTTTACGATTATACCTTTACCTTTATTTATCTTATTAGTATCAATAGCAGAATATCCAAGGTGTAAATAATTTGCTGGTGGCTTTTTCTCTGCAAAAGATGCATTACCAGGTCTGACAGCAACCCCTTTTTCTAGATGATTTACTAAAGGGAACAAGTGGGAAGTTTGAACTCCATAGCCCCACTCTGTAGGCTTCATAGATGCTTAGTAAGGTCTTTGCTTAACTAAAAAATAAAGTCTTTAACAGATACCACTTATAGCACTCAAAAGTGGGTGAGTAGGAGTAGTTTCTTCATACTGGAATTGTATATCAACTTGGACTAAAGTCCAAACTTCGTTTCATCTGTGAGGGATTTATTTAGATGTATCTGATATCGCAATGAGCCTCTCCATCAATAACCCAAAAGTCAGTATATTTACGAGAGGGATATGTAACTTTTCTGTAAATTAATATATATTACCAACGCTCAAAGACATCTGGTTTAATGAACTCATCATAAATAGAATTTATAGCTGGCAATAATGATGAAATATCTTCTAATTCTGAGGCTTTTAAATTCATTTCGGCTTGAGCTTTATTTTTAGCACCAGGAATAACTACACTAATCTCATCATGCATTAAAATCCATTTTAGAGCTAAGTCAGCTAAAGAATAATTCTTGGGCAGTAATTCTTTTAACTTTTCAACAGCCTCAAGTCCTTTTTCAAATTTAACTCCAGAAAATGTCTCACCGACATCAAATGCTTCTCCATTAATATTGTAGTTTCGGTGATCATTCTTTGGAAATGTCGAGTCTCTTCTCATTTTTCCAGTCAATAAGCCACTTGCCAGAGGAACTCTAGCTATGATAGCAACATTTTTCTTTGCAGCTTCTTTGAAGAAAGTTTCAGCAGGCTTTTGTCTGAATATATTAAATATTATCTGGATGCTTTTAACATTAGAAAATTGAATCGCATCCATTGCTTCAGATACCTTTTCAACACTAAGACCATAATTAGCTATTTTGCCAGTTCTGACAATTTCATCCATCATTTCATAAGTTTCTTGTTTTGGACAAATCTCACTGGGCGGACAATGAAGCTGCAAAAGATCAATACAATCAACTCCAAGATTTAAAAGTGTTCTATCAATAAAACTCTCAATATTTTTTAAGTTGTAGCCTTCTGCATTGTGAGGATTTAGCCTTTTGCCAGCCTTTGAAGCAACATATATTTTTTCAGATGTACTCTTTAAAAGCTTACCTACAAATCTTTCGCTCCTTCCATCCCCATAAACATCGGCAGTATCAAAAAAATTTACTCCATTATCTAATGATGTTTTTAAAGTTTCTTTGGCATCCAATTCTGAGACATCACCCCATTCTGAACCAATTGCCCAACAACCCAAACCTATTTCAGATACTTTCCATCCGGTATTGGAAAAATTTCTATACTTCATATAGCTATCCTTAAAATTTTTTAAACGCTCTATGCTTTTCTTTTTCTGAAAAACTTAATACTTCACAGTCTATACTTCCTTTGATAAATGAGGGAGGGTTATTAATATTTTTTTATTAGCTATGTGGATTTAATAAAAAAATAAATTAAAGCTCAAAAGGAATTTAAATTTCGTTTGATTTAATAATAAGTAAACTTATTTTTCCATACCTGGCATCTTTGTGCATCACGACTCTCATAAGCTTGAACAGCAGAGGAAATATCCATATCAAACGTGCTTTCACAGTCCTCACTTAAAGCTGTTAACAGCATTGTGTACCACGCTGTTATACCGCCAGGAATAGTGGATTTAAATGTCGGAAAAACCGGATCTCTACCTTGCTTATTTATCCAGTCGTTTGCAAGGTGTGGATTAAGTACTAAAGCACGTCCCAGGCAAACCATATCAACTGCACCAGTCACTATTGCATCGACTGCTTGATCACGACGCTTAAAACCACCTGTTGCCATTATTGGTATATCTGTTAGTCCTTTTACAGTCCTAGCAAAATCAATAAAATAAGGCTTATGGCTTGTACTATCAGAGCTTGCTTTCGCCCCCGGGAAATAAGTACCGCCACTAATATCAATCAAGTCAACAGATGTTTGATCAAGTAAGCGCACTACTTCCAATGCATCATCCTCTGTCAAACCACCTTCAATCTGATCTGTCGAATTAATTCTGATTCCGATAGGAAATAAGGGGCCAACCGCTAGTCGTACTGCATGAATAACCTCAATAATTATTTGGCTGCGCGCTTCAATTGAGCCGCCATAACCATCAACTCGGTGGTTAAACAAAGGAGACAAAAACTGGCTAAGTAAAAAACCATGGCCTGCATGTATATGGACGCCACTAAATCCTGAATTTTTGGCGCGCAATGCCGTTCTTGCATACATACTAGGCAATTCACAAATCTCATCAACAGACATACCTGCACATTGAAAGTTATCAATTTTGAGCGGGGATGGTCCTTTTGGTTGGCTAATTGGTGAATGCGAAAGTGCTCCTGCATGACCGATTTGTGGCCATAGATTTGTATTGCCAATCGTCCCTCGTTTAACAAGTGAATTAAGCAATTTTTGATTGGATTGCTCAACAAGTACCAAATTTCCAGGCTTCTCGGGGAATCGGGGATCTCCTTGAACCTCTCCAATAATAGAAAGAGCTACGCCGCCTTCCGCCCATCTTTCGTAAAGTCTTATTTGCGCTTGGGAAGGATTTCCCTCACCATCTGCAAGAGAATCCGACATAGGTGACTTTGCAAGGCGATTTTTTAAAATCACACCACACGGAAGTTGTAATTCATTTTTAATCATTTATTGTTGATTATAGATCCCCATAATGCTTTTGATTGGCTCACTGCCATCAGGACATCCTCCTGCGAAACCTTGAATTGAGAAAAAGGATAATGCTATAAGTAGAAGTAGTTTTTTCATGGAGGCTATTATAGACTGGTGAAACCAAAGTCCAAATTTCGTTTCATGTGTAAGTGAGGGTGTATATATCTATCTCCGATGTCGAGAGGGGCTCCCCCATACCTTCAAAGTCTGAATTCTTTTCAGATACTTAACCTCTGGCAGCTGATATGGCTTTTTGAGGACTATATCGAAGAAATAAAGTTATAGCAAGGATAAAGGCAACACTTTCCGCGATTGAAAGAGCGGCAATAAACCGGAAATCGGATAGTAGGCTATAAAAAATTATTAAAAGACCAGTCGGAAGAATCAATCCACGACTCATCGCTAAAAGCGCAGACTGAAAAGGAAGATGAATAGCGGTTAAGTACCCAGTTATCATCATATTAAAGCCAGCAAAAATAAAAATTGGCCAAACATAATTCACAAATTCCAAAGCTAATATCACAGTCTGTTCACTACCCTTCTCATTAACAAATAAATAAATGAGAGGCTCACTTGCTGTAAGCAATATAGTTATAAAACATAAACTTAATGAAGCAACAATAACGCAAGCAGTTTTAAGAAAGGCTCTAGTGCGCTGTGCATTTTTAGCTCCATAATTTTGAGAAATCATTACCTGACTTGTATCCTCGATTGCAAAGAACATCATAAAGCCGGTCATCAACATATAATTTACAACAGTAATTGCGGCAACGCCGTCAACTCCAGCTCGCTGAATAAGCATCCAATTAAAAATAAATGCAATAATAGCACCAGAAACTTCATTAATAAATTCAGAAATTCCATTGTATGCCGCCTGGAATACTTCCATCCAGTTGTTTTGACGAAAACTAAAACTTAACGTCCTCTCTGGCATAAAAAAATAAAACATAATAACTAATAGAGATAGAACTTCTGATATCCCTGTTGCCCAGGCTGCGCCAGTTAATCCCCAACCATAAACTGCAATAAATAAATAGTCCAGTGTAATATTAACTACCGCGCCAACTCCAAGTGAAATGGCCGCAAGATTAGGTAAGCCATCCAAACGGATAAAGAAATATAGGGGGATAATAATTAACTGGAAAATGACAAATGGCATGATGATGCGGTAATACTCACTCATTACTGGGAACAGTTCTTTAGTGGCGCCGAGAGCCGCAAATATCTGCTCTTCAAATACAAGGGTCAGAGTAATAGATGAAATACCATAGATAGTCATAAAAATTAGCAACTTGCTAAAAATTGAAGATGTAGCTGACTTATCTCCCTCCCCAAGATACTTTCCACCTCGAACTGAGCCACCAATCGACATCATCATACTAACGCCAAACAGGAGAGTGATTATTGGAATAATAAGATTAACTGCAGCTAGAGCAGTAATACCCACATAGTTTCCAATAAAAATGCCATCCACTAATGAGGAAGATGTCATAGCAATTAAGCCCAGAATAGAGGGAATCAGATACCTAAGGAACGTAGGAAAAATATCACCATTAAGAGCGTCATTATCTTTAGTTAGATTAACATTCATCGGAGTTCGAATCTATGTTTTAAATGAATGCCATTTTCACATAATAGGACATACTCCTTAGGCTACTTTAGTCGCTTCAATAAGATTATCATTTAAAAGTGCGAATCTCATAAAAGAATTATAAGTCCAAATTTCGTTTGATGTGTGGGGGAGAATGAATGTATAGTTTGTCGATTTTCAACAAAACTTTATTGTGGAATACTTATTACCAATACATATTCTGGCAGGAACAATAGCACTGTTAGCGGCAGCTTTCGCAATCTGTTCTGAGAAAGGAAAGAAGATTCATATCACCGCTGGGAATACTTATTATTGGGGGATGGTTGGCATTTTTCTGACGGCATTACCCATGTCAATTATTACTAGCAATGTATTTCTTTTTTTAATTGCCTTCTTTTCTTTTTATCTAGCTTTTGCGGGAAGACGTTTCGCTCAAAATAGAAAAGGCATAGCCTCAACAGTCGATTGGATAGCAGTAGGATTGATGATTGCTGCTGGTTTAGGTATGTGGGTATTAGCTGTATTCTATTCTATTGAGAACAACTCCCAATATATTACTCTCACTGTCTTCGGATTTATTGCCATAGCGCTTGGTTATACAGATTACAAAACTTACAAACAACAAGAAGCTACAGGCAAGAAACGTATTGCTAGACATTTAACTAATATGCTAGCTGGCACTATAGCTATTGTTACAGCCGTTCTGGTCGTTAATGTTGATATAGAGCCACAATGGTTACCTTGGATATTGCCTACTGTCATTTTAGTTCCCGTTATCAGTTGGTGGAACTGGAAAGTTATGAAATAGACAATCTAAAAGTCCAAATTTCGTTTCATCTGAGAGTGCGTTGTTTTTTGACTATAATTAATTTTTCTTTAAAAACAATACTAGGAGTAGTAATGTCAGTAGCAAGAATTACAACAGTAACCTTTGAATCAAATGAAGCGGCAGATATTGCTGCTGCAGCCTACGTTCCAAATGCACCAAGTGACTTTCCAGAAGCAGAGCAATTGATAGCAGTTAAGTCTGAAGGCAACGTCAACATATCTGTAACTTTATATGAGAATAACGAAGCAATGGAAAGAGCAACTGCTGCAAAAAATAAAGTAATGGACGCTATTCAAGGGATTGTATCTGTAGATACTAAAGTTGGCTCTGTAATATTAGACCATAGCAACTAACTAAAGTCCAAATTTCGTTTGATGTATGAGGGAGGGTGTATATTTTTTAGTCTTTAAAGGTATCTCTTAAATAATCAACCATCACTTTGACCTTTGTTGGGGTAAACCTTCGAGACAATCTAACGGCATATAATGTTTCAGGTTTAACTTGATTGTCGATTATCGTTACTAATTTTCCATTTTTTAAATCGTCTTCAATCAAGAATAATGGAAGTGCAGTAATACCAAAACCATTAATTGCAGCCTCCCTTATGACATCACCATTGTTTGCCACAAAGCCAATTCGAGGATCAGAGTTTGAACCAAGTCGAGTTTTAAGGTTATTCGATGCTAAGCTATATCCAAGAAAATTATACTTTTGAATATCATTTATAGATTTAGGTTTGCCATGTTTATTGATATAGTCTGGTGAGGCACAAATTACAATGGGAATTGAGCACAAGGGAGTTGCAATAAGGGATGAATCCTTAATATTTTGAGTAACTCGAAGCGCTATATCTATTCCTTCAGCTTGAAGATCAGTCTGGCTGTCTTCTAGTTTCAAGTTGATGATTATATTTGGATGGCTCTTCATGAATGATGGTAGTACTGGAGATAAGTGTTTTATGCCAAAACTAAGTGGAGCAGCAATTCGTAATTCACCCTTTGCTTCTGCTTTACCTTCCCCAATCCTTTCTTCTGAGATCTCTACGCTTTCTAAGATATTTTTAACATCATCAAGGTATTGCTCACCAGCTTCTGTCAGATTTATATTCCTA
>Ga0209832_1001437_pt1 | contig 13051 bp, 10 predicted proteins | sample COGITO_mtgs_1104_2_FD_185516 | JGI IMG/M metagenome (GOLD analysis project Ga0209832, IMG submission 185516) | Pelagic marine microbial communities from North Sea - COGITO_mtgs_110407 (SPAdes) (version 2) | ecosystem: Environmental > Aquatic > Marine > Epipelagic ...
TAATGTTCATGTTTCAGGGGAAGACACTATTGTACAAGTAAGTGTTTTTAGTGAAAAAGGAGATCTTATTTATACTAGAGAACAACAAATCCAAGACTTTTCAAGAAAAACAAACATTGATCTGTCTAGACAAATAACGGGAACCTATATTGTAGTGATGGAAGGTCCAACAGTTAGAAAAACATTTAAAATCGTTAAACGATGAAAAACCAGATATTAAAATACTTTAGTTTTCTTTTTACACTTCTTCTTCTAAGCTGTGGTGGCGGAGGAGGAGATGATGGCGGCGGTAATACCGGCGGTGGTGGCGGTGGCGGACCAACTCCAACTCCCCCTGGAAAAGCAACATTAGTAGCTCCTGCCAACAATAAAACTTGTGAGACTGGAACTAGTGTGTCGGATACTCAAAGCACAGTAACTTTTAATTGGAATGCATCTGCTAATACTAATACGTATGATGTTCAGATCACCAACTTAAATACAAGTACAGCTACAAATAAAAACGGAGTATCTTCTACAAGCACTACAGCTACACTTGATAAAGGAGTTCCTTATTCTTGGAAAGTAACTTCAAAAAGTACTACTAGTACAACAACAACACCTAGTGATCTTTGGAAGTTTTACTTGGCTGGAGATGGTATAGTTAACTACGCACCGTTCCCAGCAGAACTTAAAACTCCAGCGTCTGGGTCTACTGTCACGCTTAGTGATGGTAAAGCAACATTTACTTGGGAAGGTACAGATCCTGATAGTGGGGATACGCTTAGTTACACGGTTTATGTAGACAAGGTGGACGGTAAACAAACACCAACATCGGCTTTAACAAACCTATCAGCTCAAACTGCTGATGTGGAACTGGAAGCGGCTACAACGTATTACTGGAGAGTAAAGACATCAGACGGAACCAACGCTAGTTACTCCATTGTTTATTCTTTTAAGACGCAGTAAGGTTTAGTATTATACATACTTATACAAACACCTCCCGCCAAAAGAAAACAGATATTATTTTAGTAGGGTAGTACCAATTAAAATTCCTAAGTTTTAAATTATTAAATTGCACTTGGTTCACTAAATTTTTAAAATAATCCTATGAAAACTCCATTAACAACTTTATTAGTTTTACTAATCTTTTTTACTTCTTGCAACGAAAAAAATACTGATCCAATTAAAATGATTCCAATCTCAACAGAATATGGTGATTTTAATGTGTGGACAAAACGTGTTGGCAACAATCCGTCTAAAAAAGTTTTATTACTCCATGGGGGTCCAGGAGCTAATCACCAATATTTTAAAGGATTTGAATCTTATTTTCCAGGTGAAGAAATAGAATACTACTATTATGATCAATTAGGTTCTACGTTAAGTGATAATCCACAAATCGATGATTTATGGACAATAGAACATTATGTAGAGGAAGTTGAACAAGTTAGAAAAGCTTTAGGGTTAAATAAAGATAACTTCATATTGTTGGGTCATTCATGGGGAGGTATATTGGGAATTGAATATGCTTTAAAATATCAACAAAACCTCAAAGCTTTGATAGTTTCCAATATGGTGCCATCTGTTCCTGATTACAATGATTACGCTAAAAATGTACTAGCTTTTAAATTAGATCCAGATATATTAAAAGAAATTCGATCATATGAAGCAGTCGAAGATTACACAAATGAAACTTATCTAAAATTAATTCATGATAATTACTATCCTGAACATGTCTTAAGAATACCTGCAGAAGATTGGCCTGAAGATGTTTCTAATGCATTTGCAGAAATTAATTTTCCAATATATTTAAAAATGCAAGGTCCATCCGAGTTTGGAATAGTTGGAAACGCGAGCTTAAAAGATTGGGATGTAACCCAAGAGTTAAATAAAATAAATGTTCCTTTTCTGTCCATTGGAGCAGAACATGATACTATGGATCCAAAACAAATGGAATGGATGGCAAACGAAGTTCAGAACGGATCATACTTGCATTGTCCAAACGGAAGTCATATGGCTATGTGGGATGATTCAGAAAATTATTTTAATGGATTAATAAGCTTTATAAAAAATCTATAAATAATTACTATTGAGATTTTTTGACATTTTGTTATAAGTTGGAGACAGTTAAAATTAGTAAAGACAACGATTCAGGCAACCAAAATTAAAAACCCTTGTAAATCAATGACTTACAAGGGCTTTTGCGGAGAAAGAGGGATTCGAACCCCCGGAGGTGTGACCCTCAACAGTTTTCAAGACTGCCGCATTCGACCACTCTGCCATTTCTCCAATGGAATGCAAATATAACTTCCTTTTTATTTAGTACAAATTTTTATTTAATTATTATATAGATTCCTTTTTGTTACATTTGAAATATGTTTGAATTTGATTTGTTTTCATGGCATTATCCTCTGTTAATTCTTGCTGGATTTATCGCTGGATTTATAAATACAATGGCAGGAGGAGGCTCATTATTAACTCTTCCATTACTTATTTTTATGGGATTACCCTCTGCAGTTGCTAATGGTACTAACAGAATAGCAATATTTATGTCAGCTTTTTCAGCTACAGCTGGTTTTAAAAGTAAAGGAGTTTCAAACTACCCATTTAATGCTTATTTGGGTTTTGCAGGTCTATTGGGTGCTTTAATAGGTGCACAAATAGCAATTGATATTGAAGGTGAACTTTTTAACAAGATTCTTGCTATTATTATGATTGTAGTAGTATTGTTAATAGTTTTTAAACCTAATATTGATTATAAAAACCTTTCTGAAAGACTCACTGGAAAATATTTATTTGTATCAATGATTGCTTTCTTTTTTATTGGAATTTACGGAGGATTTATTAATGCAGGAATAGGATTTGTAATAATGTTATTTCTTCATTATTACAATAGATTAGACCTAGTTAAAGTTAATGCTACTAAAGTAGTTATCGTATTGATTTATACTACTGGTGCTATTATAACATTTGCTTTAGCTGATAAAATCAATTGGGTTTATGGATTGTTTTTAGCTTCAGGCAATTTTTTAGGTGGATGGACATCAAGTAGGTGGTCAGTAAAAAAAGGTGAAAAAACAATTAAATTTTTCCTTTTGACAATGGTACTTATAATGTCCGTTAAATTATGGTTTTTTAGTAATTAATATATTCAACAATTTCTAATCCATAGCCTGTCATTCCAACTCTTTTTATCTGAGTACTGTTTGTCAATAGTTTTATTTTATGAATTTTTAGGTCATGAAGAATTTGGGCACCAATCCCAAAGTCCTTTTCATCCATTACAACAGGTGGTGTTTTGTATTCCCCTTTAGATTGTAGTTTTTTTATTTCATTAAGTCTAAACAAAACATTTACTGGGTTAGGAGGTTGGTTAATAAAGACAATTACACCTTTTTCTTCAATGTTAATTTTATTAAAAATTCCATCAAGTTTATTTTTTGATTTGGAGGTAAGAGTTGTAAGTAAATCATTATTTGTAATTGATGAATTTATTCTAACTAAAACTGGCTCATCCTCTTTCCATTCCCCTTTAGATAATGCCAAATGAATTTGATTATTATTTGTCTGTTGAAAAGCTGATAAATTGTAATCACCAAATTTTGTATTAAATACAAATGATTCTTTTTTGGTAATTAAACTGTCGTGTTTCATTCTGTAAGCGACAAGATCTTCAATTGAAACTATTTTTAAATTTAATTTCTTTGCTACTTGGATTAACTCAGGTACTCTTGCCATTGATCCGTCTTCAGACATGATTTCACAAATAACTCCAGCAGGAGAACATCCAGCAAGTCTTGCAAAATCAATAGCAGCTTCTGTATGCCCTGTTCTTCTTAATACGCCACCATCTTTAGCGATTAATGGAAAAATGTGACCAGGACGTGCTAAATCATCAGGTTTAGTACTTTTATTAACAATTGCCTTAATAGTTTTTGATCTATCTGAAGCAGAGATTCCCGACGTTACACCACCTCCTTTTAAATCAACAGAAACTGTAAATGCAGTGTCCATAGGATCGGTATTGTTACTAACCATTGGATATAAGTTCAATTTTCTTGATCTTTTTTCGGTTATTGGTGTACATATGAGTCCTCTGGCGTGTTTAGCCATATAATTTATTAGCTCTGGTGTCACTAGGTCAGCAGCACAAATAAAGTCCCCCTCATTTTCTCTATTTTCGTCATCAACAACAATAATAATTTTTCCTTGCTTAACATCTTCAATTGCATCGGAAATTTTATCTAATATTATTTTACTCATATTTATTTTTTTAATCGAAATTTTATCGAACTTATTTTTTTCAAAAATAGTCTAAAAGGATATGATATTTTATCAAAATTAAATATAGATTTATCAGAACTAGCTCTGTAAATTAAATATATTCCTAGAGGGAGCATTATGGCATTAGGAATTAAACTGCCAATTAGTGCGTCAATACTTCCATCTTCTGCTGCATTTCTACTGAAAGTTCCAATAAAGTGATAGCTAAGAAATAATATTAATGAAACAACCATTGGAAGTCCTATACCTCCTTTTCTAATTATTGCACCAAGTGGTGCTCCAACAAAAAAGAGAATTAAAGAAGCGAATCCTAAAGCATACTTATCGTATAAATTTGATTTATGAAGATTAACTATCTTTTCTTTTATAAAAAAATTATCTTTTTGATTTAATAAAACTTGAACATGACTGTTTGTTAAATTTAGAGTTTCGTTTAGTACGTCTAGCTGTTTCTTTCTTGGATAATCTTTTAGATGTGAATTGTAGTTCGTGTATAAAACCGAATCTTTATAACTATTATCCATTCTAACATTTCTTACAAAATTTGAGATACCAGTTCTTGCATAAAAATTTTTTGCAAAATTATTATACCTAAAAACTAAGTTTTTTGATAAGGAATCGATACTAAAATTTAATTGAGATATATTTTGCATTCTATAGGTATTGCTAAACTTCTCATCGTCAAAATCAACTTTATTAAACTCTCTTAAATCTATATTCATTATATGCTTTTCAAAAGAAACTAAGGTATGAGGAGAAACTTGTTTATTGTTTGGACTTCTACTTTCTATTTCTTCATACCTTTTACCATTATTTAATACAAGCTGTAAAATTTCACTTGAATCTTGACTTTTAAGTTCGCCTGATTCAGCTTTTATAACTAAAGTATTTCTCGAGTTAAAGTTATTTTGATGTATAATAATATCTTCAAGAAGATTGTTGTCTGGACCGTATTTTCTTTCAACTTTGATATTCATGTTATTTATATCACTGAAAACTCCTTCTGTAATGGCTAAAGCTGGTTTTAATTTAGCTAAGTTTTTTCTAAGATTATAAGATTTAAATTCTGCATAGGGAATAAGACTATTTGCTATAAAAAACATTCCAATACACAAAATAACATTAACAATAAGAAGACTTCTCATTGATCTGAAAAGTGATACTCCAGAAGATTTAATAGCTGCCAGTTCATATTGTTCAGATAAATTTCCGAAAGTCATTATTGAAGCTAGTAAAACTGTTAATGGAATAACTAGGGGAAGTAGTTTGGGAGAGTAGAACAGTAGAAATTTGAAAATTATTTCAAAATCAATTTCTTTTCCAGCTAGATCATCAATAAATACCCATATTATTTGAATGATAAAAATAAACATCAGTATAAAGAAGAAACTAAAAAATATCTTTAGATAAGATGTTAATATATAACGATCTATAATCTTCATTTTATAATTTTTCTATGTAATAATCTGTATAATTATTTTCATCAAAAATAAAAATATCTTTTTCTATAACAGGGTCAAAAACAATTGAATTTACATTGAGAATAGTTTTTGTCTTGTTTTTTCCAATTTCAATAAGTTTTGAAATATTATTATTAGAAATATTTATACCAAGAAGTAAGTAATCTATATCTGAATTTGAATCACTAGGTATCAGTTTGACAAATTGAACTTTGTTTTCATAATCTGACTGAAGTTTGTCCCAAAGAATTAAGTAGCCCTCTCTGTAAAAATTTAACAACTTAGATGGCTTTATAGTCTGTTCCTCTTCTTCTTCAATGCTTGATATGATAACTTCTTCATTTTCTGGGACAATAGAATAGACGTTATTAGAATCACATATTTGAGTAATCCCCATAAAATTCAATAAATAATTATCTCCTTGAATAGTTACAGTTCCGTTTGCATCTTGATTAATTCCTTCAAGTTTATTTTCTAATGTGTATTTGAAATCAATTTTATAACTTTCTGCTAAATCAATTTTATTAGAAACTTTTGATAATAATTTTTCTGCTCTAGGATCATTTTGAGCATTTATATTAAAACTAAATATTAGTATAATTATTAAAATTTTTTTCATTACTTATTTTTTTCACCCTCTAACATAGTATTTAACGAGGCTAAGTCTAGGATTAGAACTTCTCTAGCTTTACTTCCTTCAAATGCACCTACTATCCCCGCAGCTTCTAATTGGTCAATAATTCTACCAGCTCTGTTATAACCTAACTTCATTTTACGTTGCAATAATGATGCTGAACCTTGCTGGGCAATTACAATAATTTCAGCAGCTTCTCTAAATAAAACATCTCTATCCTCAATGTTATTATCTAAAGAACTTGAACTTTCTTCACCAACATATTCTGGTAATTCGTAAGCTGTAGCGTATGCTTTTTGAGATCCAATAAAATCTGTAATTTTATTTATTTCAGGTGTATCGACAAAAGCACATTGTATTCTTACTAATTCATTTCCTTGTGTGTAAAGCATATCACCTTTTCCAATTAGCTGATCGGCACCGCCACTGTCTAATATAGTTCTAGAATCTATTTTTGATGTAACTCTAAATGCAATTCTTGCTGGAAAATTAGCTTTAATTATTCCAGTTATAACATTTACAGATGGTCTTTGAGTTGCAATTATTAGATGAATCCCCACAGCTCTAGCTAGTTGAGCTAATCTTGCTATTGGTGTTTCCACTTCTTTTCCTGCTGTCATTATTAGATCAGCAAATTCATCTATAATTAAAACAATGTAAGGAAGAAAAACATTACCTGAATCTGGATTTAATTTCCTTTGTTTAAACTTTGCATTGTATTCTTTTATATTTCTACAAAGCGCATTTTTTAGCATTTCATACCTGTTATCCATTTCAATACACAATGAATTCAAGGTTTTTATTACTGCTTTATTATCTGTAATAATAGCTTCATCTGTATCAGGGAGCTTTGCTAAATAGTGTCTTTCTATTTTGTTAAATAAAGTTAATTCAACCTTTTTGGGATCAACTAAAACAAATTTAACCTCAGAAGGATGTTTTTTGTAAAGAAGAGATGTTAAAACTGCGTTAAGTCCAACTGATTTACCCTGACCTGTAGCACCTGCCATCAGTAAGTGTGGCATTTTCGCTAAATCAACAACATAAGTTTCATTACTAATATTTTTTCCTAATGCAATAGGAAGTTCCATTTCAGCTTCTTGATAATTCTTTGAAGCTAATACTGATTTCATAGAAACAATAGTCGAATTTTTATTTGGAACCTCAATTCCTATTGTTCCTTTTCCAGGAATTGGTGCTATAATTCTTATTCCCAATGCAGCTAACGATAATGCTATGTCATCCTCTAAATTTTTAATTTTAGATATTCTGATTCCTGCTTCAGGAATTATTTCATAAAGAGTTACAGTTGGTCCAATAGTAGCTTTTATTTGATCAATACCAATTTTATAATTCTTAAGAGTTTCAATTATTTTTTCTTTATTCTCCTCTAATTCTTCTTCATTTATAGTAATTACTCCTCCGCTATCGTATTCATTTAATAATTCTATTGAGGGAGTTTTATAATTCTTTAATTCTAGGGTATGATCATATTCACCAAATTTCTTTACTAAACCTTTAGCGATAGCATCTTCATCTAATATTTCTTCTTCTTCATTATTTTCAATTTCAATTTTAATTTCACTATCGTTCTTTTCAGTTGGTATAATATCAGGCTTGTCATTGTAAGAAGAGAAATTTGCTATTGTAGGTTTCAGATCTTCACTTTTGATATTAAATTTAGACTCAGTTTCTATTGGATCTAATTTAGTAGATAGATCAACTTCTACTGCACTAGCTTGTGTATCTTCAATTAGTTCACTCTTTACTTTTGGATATAATTTTTTAAAAAATTCAAAAACTTTTTCAGGGGTTACTTTTAATCTGACAACTATATAAGTTACTAGTCCGAAAATTAGTAATGAAACTATCCCAATTTCTCCAATATAAATTTTTAAGAATTCATTTACTTCAAATCCAATGCTACCTGAATAAATATAATTTGTAGAATAATATCCAAAAAATAATGAAAACCATATCATTATTAAAATTCCCCAAAACCACCTTTTAAAAAGTTTTGCTAAATCTGCATTCACAAATAAAGTTAATCCAGAAATAAATAGTAAAATTGGTAAAATAAAAGAAGAAACACCAAACATTAAATAAATCAAAAAATGACTTATTAAAGCACCAAATTTACTTGCAATATTTATTGAATCTACATCTTTGTTAAAGAATTGAGTTAATTCAGATTGATCAGCTCTCCATGTTCCAAAATATGAAATTAAAGAAGAAAAAATAATAATTGAGAATAGCACTAAAAAAACCCCAAACATGATTTGCTGAGTTCTTGATAATGAAAAATATCCTTTTAACTTACTTTTAGTTTTAGACATAAGAGGTATTTAACAAAAGTAATATTTATAATTAATAATATTAAGCTTTCTTAATTTCAAGTTTCTTGATTTTATAATTAAATCCTGCTACTATTAATGTCATAAAGAAACTTAACCAATTAAATATAGCGTAAAAGAAGTAATCTAATACACTAACACCTAAAACTCCAGATTGATAAGCACCACAGCTATTCCAAGGAATTAATACAGATGTTACTGTTCCAGTATCCTCCAAGGTTCTACTTAAATTTTCAGGTGCTAAATTTTTTTCTTTAAATGCTTTTTCAAACATTTTACCTGGTATTACAATAGCTAAATATTGATCTGATGTGGTTAGGTTAATTGCTAAACAACTTCCTGCAGTACTTGCAAATAAAGAAAAAGTTGATTTGCCTAAGTTTAATAAAGATGTTGTTATTGTTTTTAAAGCACCAATTGATTCCATGACTCCTCCAAAAACCATTGCACTAATTACTAACCATATTGTATTCATCATTCCCAGCATTCCTCCACTTGTAAACAGATCATTTAATTCAGAATTACCAGATTCAATATTTGTATCTACAGTAATTGAATTAATAATAGCACTGTATGCACCTTCAAATGTTAATGAATTAGAATCTGATAATTGGGTTAAAATATCTTGCTGAAAAATAAGAGCAAATATTGCTCCCAAAATTGTTCCAGTAAACAAAGCAATTATAGGAGGTGTTTTTTTTATAATTAATACAATTACGATAAAGGGGACTATAAATATTAAGGGTGTAATATTAAAAGTTTGATTAATTGCTTCAAGTAAAACAGTATTATCAGTCGGTCCAGATGAAATCATGTAAAAGTTTAAAATAATAAATATTATAAGACTAATTGAGATTGTTGGAACTGTAGTTATTGTTAAATATTTTATATGAGTAAATAAATCTGATCCAGAAATTGCTGGGGCAAGATTTGTTGTATCACTTAAAGGAGATAATTTATCTCCAAAATAAGCTCCTGAAATAATTGCTCCTGCTGACATTTCTACAGGAATACCTATTGCTTTAGAAATACCAATTAATGCAATTCCAACTGTTGCAGATGTTGTCCAACTACTTCCAGTTGCGATTGAAATAATTGCACAAATAATTAAACATGATGGAAGAAAAATTGATGGATGAAGTATGTTTAGACCATAATAAATCATTGAAGGTATAATACCACTTATTAACCACGTACCCGATAATGCACCAACAAAAAGTAAAATGACTATTGCACCTGTAACAGATTTTAAATTTTCAGCAACTTGACTCATCATATTACTAAACTTAAATCCCTTAAAAACACCTAACCCAATTCCAGCTGCAGCTCCAAGAAGAAGAATAAACTGATTGGAGCCTCCCATAGCATCATCCCCATATACATAAACATTAAATGATAAAAATATTATTAAAAGAAGTATTGGAAACAATGACTCATTTAATGATAAATTGATTTTTTTTTGATTTTTTTTATCTGTTTTTGTCATCTAGCTAATATATAATTTAGTTCAATTAAAAAGGTAATTGATTTATGAAATAAATTAAAACATTTGTATTTTTGAAAAAAAAAGTATGGAACATTTTGATGTCGTTGTAATAGGTTCTGGACCTGGTGGATACGTTTGCGCTATAAGATGTGCGCAGTTAGGAATGAAAACAGCTATTATTGAAAAATACAATACATTAGGAGGTACCTGTCTAAACGTCGGATGTATTCCATCAAAATCATTATTAGATTCTTCTCATCATTACCATGAGGCTTTACATAATTTTTCAACCCACGGAATAGAAATTGATGGTAGTATTAAAGTGGATTTAAATAAAATGATTTCTAGAAAAAATTTAGTTGTAGATCAGACTACTAAAGGAATTGACTATTTAATGTCTAAAAACAAAATTAAAGTTTTTAATGGCATTGGGTCTTTTGAAAATAATCAAGTCATTAACATTGAAGATGCTGATAAAATAAAATTTAATAACGCTATTATAGCTACTGGATCTAAACCAATTTCATTACCTTTTGCTAAGATCGATAAGGATAGAATTATCTCATCAACTGAAGCTTTAAAACTAAAAGAAATACCAAAAAAACTAATTGTAATTGGTGGAGGTGTAATCGGACTTGAACTGGGTCAAGTTTACAGTAGGCTTGGATCAGAGGTTTCGGTTATTGAGTATTCTGACAAAATAACTCCTTTTATGGATGGTTCTGTTTCTAAAGAACTGTTAAGAATATTTAAGAAGCAAAAAATTAAATTTTATTTATCTCACAAAGTAACTTCAGTGAAATCTGAAAACAATTCCATCAATGTAACTGCTGAAGATTCAAATGGATCAAATGTTAATTTTGAAGGAGATTATTGTCTTGTTTCTGTGGGTAGAAAACCTTATACTGATGGACTAAATCTTAGTTCAGTTGGAATAAATACTAATGCTAAAGGTCAAATCGAAGTAAATGATAAACTTCAAACTAACATTAAAAATATATATGCAATTGGAGATGTCATAAAAGGGCCTATGTTAGCACATAAGGCTGAGGAGGAAGGAGTTTTAGTAGCCGAAATACTAGCAAAACAAAAGCCCCATATTAATTATAATTTAATTCCAAACGTTATATATACTTGGCCAGAAGTAGCGTCTGTTGGTAAAACTCAAGAGCAATTAGCTAGTGAAGGAATTGAATTTAAAACTGGACAATTTCCTATGAGAGCTTTAGGTAGAGCAAGAGCAAGTATGGATATTGATGGTTTTGTTAAGATTTTAGCAGATAAAAAAACTGATGAAATTCTTGGTGTTCATATTATTGGTGCAAGAGCAGCTGATTTAATTGCTGAAGCTGTAACTGCGATGGAATTTAGAGCTTCTGCTGAAGATATTTCTAGAATGAGTCATTCCCATCCAACTTATGCTGAAGCCATTAAAGAAGCTGCGTTAGCAGCAACAGAAAATAGAGCTCTCCACATTTAAGTTAATACCTTTTTCATTTTAAGTTTTATCTCTTTTAAACAAAGATTTCCAATACTACCTTTTAAGGAATGATTAATGTCTTTTTTTGGAATATAATTATCATTTTTAATATCATCGGATATTTTTAAGTAAGCATCTCTAAATGAATAGCCATTATTTACTAATTCATTCAAATTTTCGACAGAATATATGTACTTATATTTTTCATCTTCTAAAATATTTTTTCTGATTTTGATTTTTTTTATGGAATAGTTTAATATTTCTAAACAGTTTTTAATGTCAATAATTGACTCTATTACTTTCCCTTTATACAACTGTAAATCTCTGTGATATCCGCTCGTTAAGTTAATAGAAATAGCATTAAATTCACTTATTAGAGATTGTATGATATTACATTTACCTCTAATTAGTTCAAACACATCTGGATTTTTTTTATGAGGCATTATACTTGAACCAGTTGTGACATCCTCTGGGAATGATATAAAATTTAATTCTTGAGCCATGAAAAAACAAATGTCAGCTGAAAATTTTGATAAGGTACTAGCTAATGAACCTATTGCAATTGCAACGGATTTTTCAACTTTTCCTCTATTCATTTGAGAAGATATTACATTGTACTTCAATTCATTAAATCCTAATTCTTTTGTTGTAAAATCTCTATCAATTTTAAATGAACTTCCATACCCTGCTGCACTTCCAAGTGGATTTTGATCATTAATTTTAAAAGCAGTATTTAAATATAATACATCATCAATCAATGTTTCTGCATATGAGGAAAACCATAAACCAAAAGATGAGGGCATAGCTACTTGTAGATGAGTGTATCCTGGAAGCAAAAGATGTTTGTTTTTTTCAGCGAGATTAATCAGAGTATTAAATAAACTAATAGTTAGAAGTTTAATTTGATGTATTTCATTTTTCAAATATAGCTGTGTTGCAACTAATACTTGATCATTTCTAGACCTACCTGTATGAATTTTCTTTCCAATTATACCTAACTTTTTAACAAGTATAGATTCTATTTTTGAATGTACATCCTCATAATTATCCTCAATTATAAATTTTCCAATCTTGATATCGTTATTAATTAAATTTAATTCCGAAATGATTTTATCAAGTTCAGAATGAGTTAAAACCTCAATACTATGTAACATTTTTGCGTGAGCAATAGTAGCCTTAATATCATATTTAGCTATAAAAAGATCATAGAACCTGTCTTTTCCAACAGTAAATTTTTCAATTTTTAGATTTAAGTTATCTTCTTTGTTCCAAAGTTTCATGATTATATTATTTTGTTTAATAGTTGAATGTATAATGGTATTGCATTTTTAATTTCTTCAATAAATATATATTCATCTGCACTGTGAGACCTTA
>Ga0209832_1001440_pt1 | contig 13031 bp, 8 predicted proteins | sample COGITO_mtgs_1104_2_FD_185516 | JGI IMG/M metagenome (GOLD analysis project Ga0209832, IMG submission 185516) | Pelagic marine microbial communities from North Sea - COGITO_mtgs_110407 (SPAdes) (version 2) | ecosystem: Environmental > Aquatic > Marine > Epipelagic ...
TGCGGGATGCGAAACACCATTTTCTTCTTCTTCTTCTTCTTCTTCTTGGGATGATGCTCTGCGCGCTATGAATGCTCTATAGGACTCGAAGTCACTACTGGGGAGACCTGTGTCGTGCTGCTGTAACGAAGCTTTTCTTCTTCTTTTCGTGTATCAAACAACAAAAGAGAGGAAGAGGAGTAGAGAGGAGGAGGATCTTCTTTCCAAAATGTGGAAAAGTTGTGGAAAAGGGCGAGAAGAAAATTTTTACGAGGTATTTAGGTTTCAGCCATTTTTCTCTTTTCGTCCAGTCCGGGGAGGGGTCTCTTGCTTGGTTGCCTTCAAAAATTATGCACTCGCACCATCATCATCATCATCCGGCAATGGGAGTAGGCGTGGGAGGAGACAGACCACCACCACAATCACCGCCACTCTCCCAACCAACGCAACCACCGGTTTCTTCTTCCTCCTCTTCTTCTTCGCTCTCGGATTTATACTCCGTCGCTCGACGAATATCGTTCGAATTACAGGAAGGATTAATTCGTTTGGAACGTTTGGAAGGCAAAGGGCACGGAGGAAACGCGACTTTACAAGAAGCTCGAGAGCAGAGGAACAAGCTGCAAGAGATGACTCGAATCTCCCAACAGATGGAATCGCAGTTTCGAGTGTTAATCGTGAAGGAGAATCCATCGAAAAGAGACACGTGGAAAAGGAAAGTGAGTCAAATTTCCGAGGAGTGCGACCAGTTTCGAGTAGCGTTGGACCGGTTCGGTTCGCGAGAATCGAGGAGAATGCAAGAGGAACAAGAGAGAGAGGAGTTGATGCGAAGAATAAGCGGTGGAGGGAACATGAATAACGGAGGTGGCGACGTGACGTTGAATATGGGTTCGAGTTACGATGCCGAAGCTTCCGCGGGAATGTCTATGCGCCGAAGCGGTCAGATGGTGGACGACTTGTTAGACTCGGGGGCGAACATTTTAGGAAGTTTGCACGAACAAAAGGATAGATTAAAATCCGCGCGAAGAAAAGTGTTGAGCGTGTTAGATACTTTAGGCGTTTCTCAATCTGTGTTGAAAGTTATCGATAGACGGCAACGGATGGATGCAATCATCGTTTACGGAGGAATGTTCTTCATCACCTTCTTCATATTCGTGTTTTGGTGGTTCACGCGGAGATAGGCGAATAGAGGAATGTTTTTAGTCTGCACATCTAGTCTCAGAGCAGTAGCAATAATTTCTTTAGCTATGTTTAGCATGTTGTACATTTAGTTTACAATATTTACGCGCGGTTCTAAACTAATGCTATTTTATTTATAATACATTTGGAAAAACTCTTCGATGTTCCACGTGTATGAATTTGGCTCGAGAAGATTCTCAACTAGCGCATCCTGTATCGAGTTCTTAATCCATACATCAACCCCTGGAAGTTCAGCGATATTACCCATTCTTCCGCTTACGCCTTCAGGGATGATCTTGAGTTTCGTCTCTGGTAAATCCGCGAATGATGTTTTCAGCAAACCCGCGTACGGTGGTTTATCGATGAGCAGAACACTCGTGCGTAATAATAGATTGGTCGCATCAAGTTCAACTGCGAGTTTCAACGGAATCTTCAATTGCGCGAGCTTTGAATGAATAGTCATATTGAATGCAATATCTGAGAGCTCCACGCCTAACTCCAACATAACGCCTTCAAAAACTTTCCTCGAGCGAAGGACTTTCACGTTTCGGCAGCTCGGCGGCTTGTGATTCATTTCAAACGAAGCTAAATGAATAGATTCGAGAACAGATGGTTTTGCGGTGGAGAGCTTGTCCGAAAGTAAGTTTCCAGCCAGCGAAGAAAGCCAATTTCGAAGGAAACCATCCCAACACGCCGCTATCGTCGAGTTCATCCACAAAACGTCCGCTACAGCTTGCCCATTGTTGAGCACGCTTGCGGATCCGCTCGAAAGACTACCGCCTCGAGAGGCCGTATTGGCAGCGACGGTTGCTGTTGCAAATTGTAACTGCTCCAAATCATCCTGAACTTTTGCTAATTTCGATTGTAGATCCAGCGCTTTTTTCTCCGCGAGAGCTCTCAAATTCTCTTCTGATCGCACTCGAGCGTAACAGACGAGGACAACGCACAGTAACCAAAAAGTAAAACCCATCAACTTCACGAGTATTGCAGCAACGGTGACAAAAATCATAATGTGAGCAGAAAGCGAGTGTGATGCGAAGCCAGGAGCGAGCTCTGCGACCATCGTGCTGTATTTTGTCGACATTGCCGCCATATTTGTAAAAGAGTCCTGGATGTTAGATACGAAAGAGAGCGACGACAAAGACGACCAGTTCATCTTTTTCCTCGATTGAGAGACTTTTGTCGCGTTCAGCTTCATCGGTTCTATCTTTCCTCTCTCTACCTTCTTTACGTTTATTGTGACGTTCGGGGTTTGAATTGCCGCTGTTGGCGTTGTTGTTGATGTTCTGTGCTTTACTTGAACTTGTCCGATTTCTCCCCACGCCTGCCATTCGTCAACTTTTTCCCAACTTCCCATCGTTTCTAGTTCATTTATATTGTTTTTGTTGCTCTTGCGCGTACTATTGCTCTTACTTTCTCCCATTTTATCGTGATGAATCGGCTGGTCCTTTGGCTTTGGAGCGACAACTTCTACCAGCTCGTTAGCGAACTCGCTCAAATCTCGCAAGAAAACATTTTCATTCTTCTTATTACTCGTTGTATTCTTCTCTAGCTGCTGTTGTTGGTTGTTTCTGCTCATATCTCTTCTTAAATCTTCATACTCACCATCATCATCGTTGTCATCAAATCCTCTAAAGTCCTCCTCCTTCATGCTATCCACGTTAGTTCTCGTCATATTTATCTTCTTTCCAACTAACGAAACGGGAGGCACCCCAGGCACCCCTCCACCCAAGACTATTCTTCTCGGTTCGTTCGCATTCTGCTGCTGCTCTCCGCTTACGTTTCTCTCACCATTCCTTACATTCATCCCCTTCATCGTCGAAGCGGTACTAGCACCGGTGAAATCGTTTCTCTTCGTAAAAGTCGTAGAGGTTGTTAAAGAGGAGGAGGAGGAGTAAATCTTCTTTGCCTTTTTATTCATCTCCGTTCTGAGTTTCATCTTCAACATGGCGATCGTCGCAGACTCCTCCATTTTTAACTCGATAGTTTCGCCCGTATTTTCTACGCGGCAGATGCATTTGGTCACCCACCATTCCATTTCGCCATCGTTGTTGTTATTATTCTTATTCGTTTTCTTCTCGACGAATTGGACGTCTAATCCTTCATTTTTCCCGACAGTAATTGCGAACTCTAACGCGGAGTGTTCGTCGTCAACGAGATCATCGCCCGCGCTTTTATGTTGCTGTTTAAGCTTCTGAAGTGAAACGTTGTCGCGAAGAAAAACCATACTCACTTTAAGCGAGTGTGAATCTCCTTCTTTTGCGCGTGCTTCTTTTTGGGGGAAGAACAATTGAATTGACAATATTTTTTTATCACCTAAAAAACTAAATACAAAAAACTTCATTCGCATCGAGGCTTTTTACTCTCTCTGTTCTCGCTATCATCATCATCATCTCCATCGTCAGCGTTTCCCTTTTCTTCTATATCTACTTCTACTTTTTCTTCTCCAGTCGCTTTGACATCGCTTATTCTGCTATTGTTGTTCTTATTCTTTCGCACGTGCGTGCCGCTTAAGATGTACCCGCCGCTGTTTGCCTCGGTCGTCATAACCGGATGCGTTCTCCCTGGCAACACTTGATGATCCCTCAGAAATGGCTCAGAGATAGTCATTGAAACAGCAAGACCTCCTTTTCGCAAAACATGCATGGCATCGGCTAAAGGCTGGAGGGTCATGCTCCACACGATGAAAGGCGTTGAGTTTGCGCAAAACTCCAATAATTGTGGTAGGGTTGTTTTCGGATCCAACTGCGGGTGCGCGAGTATCAAAGAGGTGAACTTTTCCTGTCTGACAAAATACTTCACGTCTGCTTTTGTAGCTTTTGAATGCTTTTTCTTGCTCGGAATGCTATCGTTACCATTGTTGTTGTTATTATTATTATTATTATTGTTATTATTGTTTTTGTTGTTCGCAGTGGCATCTTTTCCATCTTTCCCATCTTCCTCTCTTTCTTTCAATTCCAAACCATTCTCGAGTTCCTCCTCCCATTTTTTCTTTTCTTTCGCCAACTCTCTCAAACTTATAGTCATAATCACGCTTCTTTCTTCTTCTGTTAAATTCATCTGTTTAATTGTTTCCATCGAACTCGGATGCTCCCCTACGTACCCGGCGCACGCGATGCCTTTCCCTCCCATTCTCGTCGCCGCCGCTCCAACTATGACCCCTCCGCAATCCTCCACAATCAGCGGCTGCGAATTTGCCATAACGTTCCCTAAATTCATCATCAATCCTAGTATATCAAATCTTAAGCTATTCGTAATTTGTGGTGACTTGTAAAAATACGCCTCGCAGACGTACCTCGGCGACGGCCACCGCGCGATGATTTTCGTCAAGTGTTTCTTCATTTTTTTCATCTTGTACTTTTCCTGCGCGAACGCGGTTTTTTGGCTAAACGTCGCTGAATTTGCAACGAGCTCATCCACGATGGCCTGTCCGGAAACTCCAGACTGTTGCATTCTTTGTATCTCTTTATCGCTCAACTTTTGCGCCTTCCCGTTCAAGTCGTCGTAGGCTTTATTCGACCTCTCGTCTTCGACTGGAATTTGTGCGTGTATTTCATCCTCTTCCAACATCTCCACGCCGACGTGTTCTAATACCCCTTTCTGATCGACTTCAAACAGAGAACCAAAGGGAATAGAATTCAAGAGCGGGTCTAATTTCACGTTCTTATGTTTCCCGACCGCGCACGTTTTCTTCGGTTTCAAGTTCACAAATTGCCACCGGCTGTTGTTCATGTGAAGTAAAACGACATCGTTCTCTTTCATTATTTTATTAGAAGTTTGAGAAGAAGAATGAAGGAGATGGTCTGGGATTCTCACCATCGCCTCCTCGTTGTTGTCTTTATTCTCCTCTTTCGCATTGTCTGTTTCCATCGTCATCCTTCTCGAGAAAAAAAGAGATGAAGAGAGTTTATGATGCGTTTATAGAGTTTACCCAGCAAGAGAAAATGAGGAAGATGTGGGGTGGCGGCAGAGAAAAAGGAGAGAACTCTTGTGTAAAAAAAACCGATCCCCTGCATTTGTGTACACACTTTACATTAAAAACACTTTACAAACACAAAGAAAGAAAAACCGCCGCCCTCACCTCGCGACTTTGCGCTTTGGGGTGAAATACAACGAATAAGTTAAGATTCGTTTTTAGAAGAGGAAGCATCGGTTGGTGGTTATATAGAGAGGAAAAAGAAGAAGAGGAAGAAGAAGAATTAATTTTAAGAAGAAGAATGTTGAAAGCAGCGACTGAGAGTTTGAAAGGCGTGGCTGGGGGTGATGGGAACGAACCTCAGAAGAAACGAGGCCCGTACGGCCCTAGGAAACCGAGAGACCCGAACGCGCCGCCTCCAAAACCGAAACAGCCTAAGGCGAGGAGAGATTTGATAACGGTGGTGCCTAGACCGATATTACGGAAAGGCGAAGAGGAGGTGGATGAACAAGAGTTGGAGAAAGGAGGAGGAGGAGGAGGAGGAGGAGGAGGAGGTAAAAAGATGACGGCGAAGATGAAGGCGAAAGAAAAAGCAGAAAAGCAAGCGGAGAAGGACGGAGACGAGCAAGAATACGACGCCAGAGGAGGGATGGGAGCGAAGAGGAAACGAGGGATGTTTGCGAGAGACTTGAGATATATGATGTACGGTTTCGGCGACGTTCGCGACCCGAACAACGAAACCGTCGCTTTAGTTGAAGATTTAATGGTAGACTTCATCACCAACGTCGCGCATCAAGCCATGGAGTGCGCGGAAAGAAGAGGCGGTCGCTTTTCCAACGAAGACTTGTTGTACGTGATTAGAAACGACGAGAAAAAATTGAGAAGAGTCGAGGAGTTGATGGAAATGAACGAGTATTTGAAAGAAGCGAGGAAGAATTTTGACTTAGCTGATCCGAACGTGGTGGAGAAAACGGCCGAGGAAAAAGAGGAGTGATGATGTGTTCACATCATCATCATCATCATCTGTAGATAGAAAGAGAAATCATCCGTTTTAGATTTTTGTTTTGTACAACTGTGTATCATCATCATCATCACAAAGTTTTCGTGTACGAGAAGGAATAATATGCAAAGCACCCCCTTTTTTGTTCTCCTTAAATTTCCTCACAAAACATTCTCCTCCAAAAAAAAATGCGGGGGGGAAGAGAAGATGTCCTTTTGACATCATCATCATCATCAACATCGCCCGATGATGAGAAGGAAGATTCTGGTACCACAGAAGAAGAAGGCAAAATGACTGCTGCCACGAACCACGCGAAGATGCGAGAACCAGCAGAGGAGGAAAGACAAGGAGAACATAATGAAGAGGAAGAGAAAGTCATGTCAGTAAAAGTTGCGGTGATGGTCCGACCAATGCTTGAGGAAGAACTCGTGGACGGTAACGACATTGCGATATTCGCGGACGAAGAGAAGCAAAGCATATCCTGCGCAACATCCGACCACACGTTCACGTACGACCACGTGTATAGCGGAGAAGATAAGAAGTCTGAAAAGAAATTATACGATAACTGCGTTGAACCGCTTGTTTCTGGTTTACTTAACGGTTTGAATGGTACGGTATTGGCGTATGGGCAAACCGGAAGCGGGAAGACGTATACGATGGGAACGAGCGCGGGGGCTACGTTTGGGGTCGTGCCCAGAGTCGTTAGAGCCTTGTTCGAGGAGAAGGATAAAATTACAGAGAGTGGAAGTACAGATACGATTTCCATTCGCGTTGGCTTCGTAGAGATTCATAAGGAAGAGATTCGGGATTTACTCTCCTCTTCGTCGACGGCCTCAAAGAAACTGGTACAAACTGTCATCACGTTACGTGAGAATGCCAACGGAGGGATATGCTTAAATGGAGCGAGCGAAATTGAGGTGAAAGATGAAAGCGAAATGGCCGAGTTGCTTTCGTCAGGAGCGAAAACGCGAGCGACTGGTTCGACGAACATGAACAAGACGTCGAGCCGAAGTCACGCAATTTTCACAATCTATCTCGAACGAAGGAGCACATCACCGGAGTCGTCGAGCGAAGTCACGTTGGCAAAGTTGCACTTGGTCGATCTTGCTGGGTCTGAAAGGCAAAAGCGAACGAAAGCAGAAGGAAAGAGGTTACAAGAGGGTATCGATATTAATAAAGGACTATTAGCGCTCGGAAACGTGATTTCGGCTTTGGGCGATGACACGCGTCGAGCCGCGAATGGACACGTCCCATACCGAGACTCGAAGTTAACGCGCGTGTTGCAAGACTCATTGGGAGGGAATTCGCAAACTGTCTTTATTGCTTGCGCGTCTCCAGCAGATTCAAATGCCGAAGAAACACTCAATACTTTGAAATACGCGAACCGTGCTCGCAATATTAAAAATATGGTGCGTGAGAATAAAGAAGAAGCGTCGACAGCTGAACTTTCCCGGTGTAAAGCACAACTTGCAGCGATGCGGTCGCAAGTTATCGCGTTAACGCAAGCTTTGAATAAAGCAAAAGGTGGCGATGGCGAAGTAAAAGAGGACGAAGTAGTTGTAGTTTCTGATGAACTTTCTGGGAAACTCGCCGCGTCGGAAAGAGAAGTTCGAAGGTTAAAAGCAGAACTCGCCTTTGCCGAAGAAGCTCAGCAAGAAGCATCGGAGAAAGAGTTACTGGCAATTACTGAAAGAGATGCCCTGAGAGTGGCTTTGGAGAAAGCTGGAGGTATCGATCCAACGACAGCAGGTTGTATAAGCAAAGAAGCCGAGGACGACGATACTGGAATTTTCCGTGGGTACAACGCGACCATTCAAGCACTGCGAGCGGAAGTGAAGATTTTGAGACGACAGGTAAAACGCAATTTAGAAAGCGAGGATGAAGAATACAAAACACAATGCATCTCAGAGCGCGTCGACGAGGAGGGAGAGGAGGAGGAGGAGGACATCGACAACGACTACTACGACGAGGAAGAGCAAAATCAAAACGAGCTTGACTCTGTTGAAAAGACTTTGCGGATGAAAGAGAAGCGGATGTTAGAACTCGCAAAGAAAGCTGGAACAAACAGCAGCGCGGACGAGTTGCGAAAACGTTACGAAGAGTTAGTAGAAGAAGTTGAAAATGAAAGAAAGTTGCTTGTGGAGGAGCGAGAGCGCGTTCATCAAGCGGTTCTGAAAGCGAAATCTACCGGTGGTCAAGTGTTGCAGAAAAGAGTCGAGAAAGAGCAAGGTGGGAAGTTAAAAGAATTGGAGATGAAGCTTCAAGGATTACAAAAGCAGTTGAAGTCGCATAAAGAGACGCTTCGGGCGAAAGAGCAATCTGATATGATGCAAAAGCAGCTGAAAAACGATATTTTGCAGCTGAAACGGTCTCGCGTCGAGTTGGTTCGAAAGATGGAAGAAAAGACAAAGGAGCGCATAGCAAAACAGCGAGAAACCGAAAAAGCGCTGATGCAGGCAAAGAAAGAAGGATTGAAAATGCAGCGCGAAGCTCAAAAGTTCAAGAACCAGTCCGAAAAGCAGTCGTTGGTGTTGAAAAGACGAACGGAAGAAGCGCAGGCTGTGAAGAAAAGATTAAACGACCTTCAGATGAAAGGAAGAATACAATCACACACGGCCTCCAGTTTAGCTAACGTCCGATCTCCGATACGGAAGAACAACACGAATGCTCCTGCAAATGATTTAATCAAATCTGCGTCATTGAGCACTCGTCGCAAATGGGTCGATGCGGAAATTAAAACCGCTGCTACCCGACTAGCAATGCGTGAGAAACTTGACGAACTCTACGCACTTCGAGCGAAGGGAGACACGACTGTATCGAACGAATTAATCGCTGAAATCAACGAAAAAGTCACGCGAGCGGATGAAATAGAAGACAAAACTGGCGGTGTAGCACGGCGTTGGGCTGGCGTTAGAGCTCTCGGTGAAGCTCGGCAGCTGCTCCAGCTTGTTTTTAACGCTGCTGTCAAGGCGGAGAAAAAATCTCTGAAAATCGAGGATGTTTCTGCAAATGAAACGCATAGCTCTCTGGACACACATGTTAATGGTAAAGCAGAAAAAGATTCTAGAAGAGGAGGAGGAGAAGAAGAAGAAGTGATGATTAACGAGGAGTTGTATAAAGATGTCCCAGCATTGGAAGACACTACTCCTCAGCGTCGCAAATTTGTGGGCACGGAAAAATCTCCTGCATCTCAACAGTATATTTCTTCCGCCGAAGATAGCGACGGTGAAGAGGAAATAGAATCGACTGAAAATGACGATCCAGACTATACGCCCGAAACGCCTGAGAGGACATTATTGAAGGAAAATAGCGTCGGTTTCGCGACGCCTTTGAATTACGTCTTTCGGAAAGCTGCGACTTTTTTTGGTCGTGGAGCAGATGCGAGAGAGCCGCTTCAAGAGAATAATAACATATAGATGCAGAAATATTACGTTAGGAATCATTAAGAATACTGTTCGTTGGATATTGAATACTAACCTAAGAGTATTCGATATAGAAAAACTACTTCTGTGCTTCTTCTTTTTCTTTTTCTTCTCCACCCAAAGCTGATTTTTCAGGCGCTTCTTCATCTGTGTGTTTCTTCTTTTTCTTCCGGTTGCGCTTCTTTTTCTTTTTCTTCTTCTCTCCATCAGGGGCACCTAACCCCTCAGTAAAGAGAGCTCTTTTAGCATCTATTTCCTCCTCGTGCGTTGGAAATTTTTCCAACACAGAGAGAGCTCGCTTCATTCGTTCGATGACTGCATTCGCCCCGTCTCTCACTCTGTCGCGATGCTTTGCCTCCATCTTCTCCAGATATTTCAGAAACAAATCATAGACTTCATCCTTCATTAAAGGGTCAAACGATGCATTCCTTACGCACCATTCGTGTTCCTGATTTGAAAACGTCCAGTTTATGTCCTCCTTTAACTTTCCATTCAAGTATTCTCTCGCCCCGTGGTTACCTTGCTTCATGTTGGTCTCTATCGCCTTTGGGTAAGAACATCGGAAGCATTTATCTTTTTGCTTCCGATAGTTGTGCGCACCGCATTTTCTGCACGTCCAGTCACCAAAAGACCACTTTGTTGTACCGTTCACTGCTGTTTCTGTCGAAGGAATAATCTTAGCTTTCTTAGCTACGTTGCCGTCCTGGCCAGCTTCCTTGGTGGCGAGCGCTTCGCGTTCTCTTTTTCGCGCTTTCTTGGACTTCTTCTTTTTCTTCTTCTCCAGTCCCCTCTCAATCTGTTCTGGGGTTTGCTGCCTTTTCACCTTCTTCTTGCTGTGATGATGTTCGTGTTGTTGCTGTTGCTGTTGTTGTCGAGACTGTTGAATTTCATCGAGCTTCCTTTTCTCCTTTGCCGCGATTTCGCCCATAGTCGGCGTTGGCGTCACCGTTTTCTCTTTCGAAGAAGCATCCTTTCCTTTCTTGGAGGACTGTTTTTCATTCGTCGCCGGCAGTGGCTTCTTCGCATCTGCATTTTTCTTCTTCTCGTCCTTCGATGATGGAGTTTTAGCATCACCGTCGCTCTTCTTCTTCTTGTTCTTTTCCTCTGCTTCTTTTTTCTTCCCGTCCTCAACTTTATTCGATATTGCAGCTTCAGCCTTTTTCTTCGTCGGTGTTTTCCGCTTCGAAACCGGAGTTAAGGGTAATTCGGCTAAATCCTTATCCCCACCTCCGCTCAATCGAGAAGAACGGCGCGTACCAACCTGTCGTGTGTGTGTGTGTGTGCGCATTCAAGAAGAGCAAATTTGTCAGTTTCCGGCGGCGGCTGGTGGATGATGATGATGAGAAAAAAACTCGCGCGCTGACTGAGCACACGATGATCAATACTAACAGCGAATAATGGCTCCAAGAATAGTGAGAAGAAGAAAAAGAAGAAGATAGGAAATTTGTACTCACCATGATGACGCGATGTTGTGTTAATTTGACGACAGTGTTTTTTATCGGGAAAAGGTTGTGTGGAACAAACGAGAAAGCAGTTTGGAGTTGTTTGCTTGTTTTCGATAAACCAAAAAAGAGAGAAAGAGCTCATCACACATTTCCCCACTCTCCACACACACACACACAATGATGACAACATCGACGACGGCAACAAAATCTCTTCACCTGTCCTTTTCCTTTTTCGTGCTGCCGCTGCTGCTCTTGTTGTCGTCTTCATCTTTTCTGTTATTCTCCACGAACGCCTACGATGCGACGAGAAACGAACGTCTCATCGGTTGGCTCGGTGAAGTCAACACGCAAGAAGAAACGAACAGTTCAAAACCGTGGATCGAGGCTTTGAGTTGGGACCCGAGAGCGTTTTTATATCACAACTTTCTGAGCAAAGAAGAGGCGAAACATTTGGTGGATTTAGGCGAACCGAGAGTGACGCGGTCGACGGTCGTTGGTGGGCAAACCGGACGCGTTTCCGATATTCGGACGTCTTTTGGGACGTTCATACCGAAAAAGTACGACGAAGTTTTAGAGAAGATTGAAGACCGGTGCGCGGTGTTTAGTGGGATTCCCGTGGCACACCAAGAGCAAATGCAATTGCTGAGATACCGAGACGGGCAAAAGTATTCGGACCACACGGATGGTTTGATCTCTGAAAATGGCGGCAAGCGCATAGCGACTATTCTGATGTTTCTCCACGAACCGACGGAAGGCGGAGAGACGAGTTTTGTGCTTGGAAATCCGTTAGGGAAAGTGAAAGAGAGAATCGAGAGGACAAAAGATCAGTTTTCCGATTGTGGATACAGGAGTGGTAAAGGATTTGCGGTGAAACCAAAAGTCGGGGACGCTATTTTGTTTTTCAGTTTTAGCGAAGCCGGGATTACGGACAATAATTCCATGCACGCAAGTTGCCCGACGTTAGGGGGGACGAAGTGGACGGCGACAATGTGGATACACGAAAGACCTTTCGATACGGCGACGTGGAGGAAACCAGATTGCAAAGATCTTCACCAGGAATGCGCGAACTGGGCGAACCGAGGTGAGTGTAAAAAGAATCCAATTTACATGTTAGGTAACGAAGTCGTCGGTACTTGTTCGAGGTCGTGCTGTGCAAAGGTTGAAGAGAAAGACATGACGTACACGCAGACGTTATTTTGCAAACCTTGCAAAGACGATAGTACGTGGCAAAGATAATAGAGCAAATAGTAGAGGGAATTCAGAGAATGTAGAATAGAATTGGCGCGTGACGTGTATCATCCTCGCCTGCGCGATTCACCTAAAAAGCCTAAAAGTGGAGGTCTCTCTAAAACTCTCCTCTACATTATTTTTTCACTCGTTCAAACACTTACTCAAAGCTTCATAATGTCCCTGTCCGTGGAATAAAAGCATTAATTTCGTTTTAGAATCTTTCGTGGTTCCATAATCTTCGTTACCGTAGATACCAATCGAACGAAGTGGCTCCCCGGCCATGGCCATGTGCACCTCGATTGGGCGTTGCAAAACATGCGTTGCTACTAAGATTTCTGGTTCACCTCCCCATGCTCCAGGATATCGCATGTTCGCGCAGTACTCCTCAAAATCACCTTCGACGATCCATTCTAATTCCTCTCTTCTTTTCATTAACTCATTAATCGTTTGTTCTCTCAATGTATCCGCCTCTAACACTTCTCGCTCTGCGCTCAATCGAGCGTTCTCATCTTCTATACCTTTACTCACGACTAACGAACGAAACAAACATCTACCATCACCGGAGATTTTGTGAATGTCGTAAAAATCGTTCGGATTACCGCCTTCTTTGAGAAGCGCGTGCGTGCGACACGGCATCGCGCGTCTTTTCTTTGTGCTCTGTCGATTCGATGATGAATATTGATGAGGTGAATACGCGTTCACAAAAGCAAAAGAAGGCATCATTATCATCGCTCTGTTGTTGTTGTTGTTGTTGTTGTTTTTGTTGTTGTTGTTTCCATATCGCGACCAAGAGGAAGAGAAAGAGGAAGAGGAGGAAGAAGTGGAGGAGGTGGACGTCGTCGACGAAGAGGATGTGAACACCA
>Ga0209832_1001451_pt1 | contig 12975 bp, 7 predicted proteins | sample COGITO_mtgs_1104_2_FD_185516 | JGI IMG/M metagenome (GOLD analysis project Ga0209832, IMG submission 185516) | Pelagic marine microbial communities from North Sea - COGITO_mtgs_110407 (SPAdes) (version 2) | ecosystem: Environmental > Aquatic > Marine > Epipelagic ...
CTCATCTATTAGGCGCTATTCCTGTAATTCTTTCTCATCGTGTTGCGGGGCGTAAAGGTGAATATGTTCGAGCCTCTTCAGCGATTGTCGACGGTTATTTACATTCGACTATGTATCATGCGATGACGCAGTTGGAGCAAAACCTGCGCGCACATGCTTATGAGAAGCCGATGTTGGTGATTCATAACTCAGGTGGTATGGCACAGTTAAACTCAACTGATGCATTGCAAACAATTCATTCTGGACCCGTTTCAGGAATCAGTGCCTCAGAACATTTAGCGAAAGAAGCCGATCTGGGTAGTGTTGTTGCTACCGATATGGGTGGTACCAGCTACGATATTGGTATCGTCGTTGAGGGTGGCATCAAACATTATGATTTCAACCCGGTAATTGATCGTTGGATGGTGTCTGTACCGATGGTTCACTTGGTAACATTGGGTGCAGGTGGTGGTTCAATCGCCTCATATGATCGCATGTACAACACTGTTGCTGTGGGACCAAAGAGCGCAGGTTCTGATCCAGGGCCAGCCTGTTATGACCGTGGCGGCATGAGCCCAACGGTAACCGATGCCGATTTGGTCTTGGGTTATCTCGATGCTGAAAATTACGCAGGTGGCGATATTCCGTTAAACCCTAAGCGTTCTAACTTTGCCATAGAAGAGACTCTTTGTGATGATCTTGATATCGAAGTGGTGGAAGCTGCTATGATGATTAAAGAAAAAGTCGATGCCAATATGGCGAATGGTGTGAACACTGAGTTACGTGCCAGAGGCTATGACCCTGAAGATTTTACCATGCTGGCGTATGGCGGAAATGGACCTTTGCATTGCTGTGGTATCGCGAGTCGTTTGAACATCAATAAAATATTAGCGACACCAATGAGTTCCGTATTTTCTGCGGTGGGTGCGGGTAATATGCACCAGATGCATATCCATGAATCATCATTGTTTATGGTGCTTTACGATTCTAATAGCAGAAAAGTATTTGATAACTATCCGCGATTTAATGACATTGTCGCTGAGCTAAGTGAAAGAGGTAGAGCTGATTTATCAAGACAGGGTGCAAATGAAGGCGATATTCTACATTCACTTGAGCTTGATATGCGCTACGGTAACCAACTTGTACAAACAACCGTTGTTATACCAAAACATTCCGTTGAGTCAGCACTGGATGTATTGAAAATAGTCGATCTCTTTTCTACAGATTACGGTAAGCGTTTTGGTGAAGGTAGTCAGGCACCAGAGGCCGGCATTCGTATCAATACAATTCGCGTCGCTTCTTATGTAGAGCATGATACGGTTCACTTTAAGCATATTAAGCCAGTTGCTGAAGATAAACGACAAGCGCCACCGAAACCATCATCAACACGTAAGTGTCATTTTGTCGGTGAAAGTAAAGCGATCGATACGCCGGTCTGGAATAAAGATGATATTTCCGCGGGTACTCAAATAGAGGGGCCGGGTATTGTGGCATCTGATGTAACGACCTACCTTATCGAAAAGGGTTGGAATTATGTATCTGCTGAGCAAGGTGCCGTTTGGTTCCTTCGCGACGAAGCAAAGAAATAACGGGGTAATATATTATGAACGATAAACTTAGCGCAGAAGCTGTTCTTGAAGATAAAGAATTAGTTGCAAAATTCCTTAAAGAAACGACTTTATTCCTCGGACCTGATCCGGAAATAATGAAATCGCATGACATCATGCCGATTACAGATTATGAAGCCGAAAGTGTAAAGAAGTTTACTGACCCACACCAAATGGCTTCGATACGTGACCGTATGCAATCGGCTTGCGACGAAAGTTATGAAATGCTTGAACAAATGGGTGCGGCTCCAGGTGCAAAATGGGGTGACGTCATTACCGGTATCTACTCTGCCTCGGGTGATTTGACCATTGGTAGTGCTGGTGGCGTACTTATCTTCTCTGTACTGGTGCATCATCCAATAAAATTTATTATTAAAAACTGGATTAATGAACCAACAGTTGGTTTGAGACAAGGTGATGGTTTTATTCACAATGACTCACGTTATGGGAATGTACATAACACTGACCAAAGTATGATCATGCCAATCTTCCATGAAGGTGAACTGGTTTGCTGGGTCGCTTCTACAGTGCATGAAGGTGAGAACGGCGCTATCGAGCCAGGTGGAATGCCATCAATGGCTGAAAGCCCATTTGATGAAGGTTTGAAGATGTCGCCTTTCAGAGTTGTCGAGAACTATGAACTGAAAAAGGATCTTCTGACATTTTTGCAAAACTCGGTTCGTGAGCCAAAGCTGCAGTATGAAGACATGAAGGTAAAACTTTTTGCTTGTATGCGTCTTGAAAAACGCATTAGGGAAGTATTGGCAATAGACGGACCTCAAGCGTTAACAGCATGTCTACGTAGTACCAATGATAACGTCATGGCTGAAGTACGACGCCGTATTAAAGAATGGCCAGATATGACGGTCCGTACCTACTGTACAATGGATAGTACCTTACGCGAAAATGCATTGATAAAATTAAATTGTATCCTCACCAAAAAAGGTGATCGTTTGATATTCGACCTAAGAGGATCTAGCCCAGAGATCACTAACCGCGCTATAAATACCGCATTACCTGGTTGTAAAGGCATGATGTCTCAAGCGTTCTTGAATCATATCTGGCCAGATTTACCACGTGGTCAGGCGGGTTTTGCCCCAATTGAAGTGGTAACGCCACCTTGTTCTATTGTTGATGGTAGCGTGAATGCGCCAAACTCCCAGAGTTTGATGTCGATCTTTCTTTCATTCACTATCGCCCAACAAGCGGCTGCGAAATTTCTGTATAGCGTACCGGTTAAATATACACGTGTTGTAGCACCGTGGTTTAACATGATCTGTACATACATTTGGGGTGGCGTTAGTCAACATGGTGAAATGCTTGGTAACCTTTGTGCGGATTTAAATGGTATGGGCGGTGGTGCTCGTATGGACTTGGATGGAGAACATGCTTTAGCACCAATTTTTGCATCCATGGCAGATATCGGTGAGCAAGAGATGAACGAAGAAGATGTACCTTTCTTGCAGTTAGTATCGAAAAAAATGACTAGGAATACACAAGCACCTGGTAAATATCGTGGTGGTATGGGTTATACACAAATGGTTGCAACCAAAGATAGTGATCAGTGGGGTTTCATGACCACCTGTGTTGGATCAAAAGTACCGCCTTTGTCAGGTTTGTTTGGTGGCTATGCTCCGGGCGCATACCCATTATGTAAAGTAACAGGTGTCGATGTTTATGAAGAGATGCTTAAAAACCCAGAAAAATTTAAACATTCAATAGAAGAAACCATGAATGAACGGCCCTATGAAGATGCAAACTATACGTCGCATCATATGGGTATGGGCTTCTCTATCTCTAAACGTGGTGAGTTGTACATGATCTCTCAAGGTTCTGGCGGTGGTTACGGCGACCCACTGGAACGCGATCCGGCTTTAGCTATTAAAGATATAGAAGAAAATTTAACAACACGTGATTGGGTGAGGAAACTTTATAAGGTCGAGTTTGATGACGAAACTTTAATCGTTGATGAAGCAGCAACCAAAAAGTTGCGTGATGCTTATAGAGAACAGCGTAAGAAACAGGGCGTACCCTATGCTGAATTTATTAAGAAGCATGTCAAGGATGTGCCTCCAAAAGACATTCCTTTCTATGGTTCATGGAATAGTGATTTGAGCTTTGTCTATGCAGGCAGCAATGATGACAAACGTGATCCTAATAACCCTGGTGCGGTTTACTTTGAACATCCTAAAGATGTGGAAATTAGAAAGCTCGAAGAAGAGCTTGAAGAGGTTAGAAAAGCTTCTGGTATAGAAGCTAAGGATAAACGTACCTAAGTATGGCGATAGATTTAGTTAACTATTTATCTGCTGGAGAGGGAACTCCAAAACTCTGGATTGATTTCAACGCCTATACCAAGAAATTGTTATTGGCTGAGGGAGAGAATCCATGGGCAAACCCGGCATCTTATATGTCTTTTTATGGACAAGCGCATGGCTTAGTAAACGCAGATGTAGTCGTCATAGATATATGGGATCTTTTTCATCATTGGATGTTAGAAGATGAAGAAGCGATTCCATCGATGGCAGGTAAGAAACGTATTACAGTTGCTGCTAAAGCAATGTTAGAAGCATATGGACCACGTGAATTACTAGCAGAAGTATTGACGGCAATAAGTAATAATTACGGTGATTCAGTGCCCATCGTATTAGTGATGCCCTCACCACGTTCTTTGCTCATCAAGGCTAATAAAGCAGCTAATACTGTTGATGTAGCGCCGGAAGAGGCACACATCGATACGGCATCAATGTATGTTGCTGACTATCTAAGATACTTTAGTGAAGTAAATCTCTCAGGTATTTTATTGCGAGAAGTTCCGGAATCAATGCCCGAAAGTGCAAAAGAGTTATCTTGGTATCAACCTATTTATAATGTTGCAAAACATTATCGTTGGTCAGTTGGTATACATTTGCCATTTTCAGATACTAGTTTTAATGTTCCGGAGGATGTTAATTTTTCTATTGTACCGTCTACTTGTTCAGTGTCTGATAGTTCATGTGGCAAAGACATTTCTAAAGCATTGTGGAAATCGATGAGTACTGTTCCCCCAGTAGGGAATGGCTTTAATTATCTAACGATTCCAGAAGAAACAACACCTGAGTTAGTTCTTGATACACTTTCAAACTTAAGAGCCTAGTACCTAAAGCAACCTTTTTCGAGAGTCAAAATGCGTATTATCGATTTTCTCGAAAATAGTCCGGCTTTTAGTAAAGGTGATGCGCAATTTATTGATATCAATAACGACTTCTCACTAAGTTATCGAGAAATGTTTAATATTGCACAGCATGTTGCCATGCAATTAAAAGAAAAGGGCGTTAAACAGCAAGATATTGTTGCGACCTACGCACCAAATTCTATTGCAACTTATTGCTGTATCTTTGCCATTTCTGAAATAGGTGCAATATGGTTGCCACTCAATCTTCGAAATACCATTGAAGCAAATTTAAAATTGCTTAAAAAATCTAATGCAAGATTGCTTTTTGTTGACTTAGATATTCTTGATGCTAATCATCAACTTGTTGTTCAATACAACAATGAAAATTGTTTATCATTTACGGGTAAGAAAATCGCAGGGATTGACATCCAAAATTTTAAAAATGAATTCATTGAACAAGCGGAAGAAAGACTAATAAGGGGAAATGATCCTGATTTAATAAGCTTATTTCCGACCGGTGGAACGACGGGTGATTCTAAATTAGCAGAGTGGAGTTATTTAACGTGGCAGTCAATGGTGTCGATTCAGAATAAATTAATGCCTATACCGGATATTGCTTCCTCTTATCTTGTTAGCGCTCCAATTACACATGCAGCTGGGGTAGCATCATTTGCGCTTATATTACAAGGTTCAAACATCATAGTGATGGAAGGTATGACTCCAGATGTTATATTATCTATTATCGAAAAACACAAAATTACACACTTATTTTTGCCTCCGACCGCGATTTATATGTTGTTAGCACACAAGGGTGTGAAAAATTATGATTATACAAGTTTACGTTACTTTTGGTATGCCGCTGCACCAATGTCAGTAGAAAAACTTAAAGAGGCTATTGATGTTTTCGGTCCCGTGATGGTTCAAACTTATGGGCAAGCAGAGTCACCAATGGTTTGTACCTTTTTATCTGCTGAAGATCACGTGGATGCGGTTGAAATGGATGATTTTTACAAGATTCGGTCCTGTGGTAAAATTGCACCACAAATTGAAGTGGTTATTTTGGATGATGATGACAAAATTCTTCCTCTCGGGAAGGAGGGTGAAATTGCTGTTAAAGGTGATTTATTAATGCGTTGTTATTTTAATGACTCAGAAGCAACAAATGAAATACGTGTAAATGGTTGGCAGAAAACGGGCGATGTTGGCATCTTTGATAATGAAGGATATTTAACGATAGTTGATCGTAAACGCGACATGATTATATCGGGTGGTTTTAATGTTTATCCAGGAGAGATTGAACAACTCATTTGGGGGCACTCGTCAATAAAAGACTGTTGTGTTATAGGTATTCCGGATGAAAAATGGGGTGAGCAAGTCACAGCTGTAGTTGAGTTAAAAGACCCAAAAGTTAAACTAGATACACAAGAAATTATTGCACTTTGTAAACTGAAGTTAGGTAGTGTTAAGTCACCTAAAGAAATATTGATTTGGGATGAGCTACCACGTAGCCCAGTAGGTAAAGTATTAAAAAAAGAAGTCCGTAAATATTTTTGGGAAAAAGTTGGTCGTAAAATATAGATTCAAATTTTTATTTTTCATATTTTTAATTCACTGTTCTAGGTGGAGAGGGTAGCTCAATGGAGATTAGTATAGTTGGTGCACACAACACTCAGTTTGGTGCATTTGTTAAGCGTGATAGAGAGACGGGTAAAGTAGAAGATTTAAAATCATTCTATGAACTGATAGTAGAAGCGGGTGCCGGTGCGATTGCCGATGCCGGTCTAGAAGCAAAGGATATTGATGCTATTTGGTTGGGCTCATGTTCACCTTCATTGTTTGTCAACCAGGAACATGTTGGCCCACTGGCTCTAGAAATAGACCCTAAGGGTTTACTTTATAAGCCAACAACAAGAACAGAAGGGGCTTGTGCAACATCTTCGATAGCTATTTATAACGCAGCCTATGCTGTTGCTAGTGGACGATTTAAAAATGTACTCGCTCTTGGTGTGGAGAAGATGAGTCTGCTTGATACGAAAGGTGTAACGCATGCGTTGGCGTGTAGTTCATATTGGCCTGATGAAGGTTCTATCGGCGTTACTTTTCCAGGATTGTTTGGAGAACTTGCTAAGGCATATCAAACAAAGCATGGTCTGAGTGATGAAAAACTGCGTACTATGTTTGCCCATGTCGCTGCGCAAAATTATCGTAATGGTATTCAAAATCCTTTGGCCCACTTTGGGCCGGGTAGTTTACCCGATAAAAAGCAACTGCTCTCTGCAAAAGCAATTCTTGATTTACCTGATTCAGGTAAAGGTAGTAATCCATTGATTGCTCCGCCGTTACGACTGCATGATTGTTCATTAATTTCGGATGGCGCAGCAGCTGTCGTACTCACATCAACTGATAATGCCAAAGCAAACTTTAAACACGCTGTTGAACTTTCAGGGATAGGACATGTGACGCAACGAATGATGATGAGTGAACGTAAAGAGACACTGCATGAACTTCAAGCAGCGAAACATGGTGTGCAACAAGCTTGTGCTGAGGCTGGAGTGCAGGTGACAGATATTGACATGGCTGAAGTTCATGATTGTTTTACTATTAATCAAATGCTATGTGTAGAAGCAATGGGTTTATCAGAGCAAGGTCGTGCGGGACATGATTTTATGGAAGGGAAATATGATGCTGATAGTGAGTGTCCAATAAACCTTTCAGGAGGACTTAAATCTAAAGGACACCCCGTTGGTGCAACAGGTGCATCAATGCATGCACTTATGTATAAACAGTTAACGGGCACACCCATTGGAGTGGCAGTAAAAGGACAGCCGGAACTCGCAATGACAGTTAATATTGGCGGCTCAGGTGTCACAAATTGTGTATCTGTTTTGCGTCGAATTCAGTAAAAGTTAACGGGATTATAAAATTAATGAGAGATATTCAATGAAGGCAGCTGCATTCAAAACCATGGGCCCAGCAGATAAAGTGTTGGAGATCATGGAGCTTGACCAACCTATGCCAATCCATGGAGAGGTACTCGTTCGTCTGAATTGTTCAGCGGTAAATCCTTCAGATGTAAAAAAACGCAACGGGGCTTTCCCTGATCTACTAAAAGATGGGTTTATTATTCCCCATAGTGATGGAGCTGGGATTATTGAAGAGGTTGGACGTGGTGTTCCGTCATCAAGAATTGGTGAGCGAGTATGGGTCTATGAAGCTCAGTATGGTCGACGTTTTGGTACTGCTGCAGAATATGTCACAGTCAATTCGAATCGTGCAGTTTGGCTACCCGACAGTGTTGATTTTGAGGTGGGTGCCTGCATGGGTATACCGGCAATGACAGCGCATCGCTGTGTCTTTGCCGATGGATTAGTCGACGGTCAAACTCTTCTTGTGACGGGTGGCGCGGGAAGAGTCGGTCATTATGCTATTCAATGGGCAAAATATGCCGGTGCAACAGTCATAGCGACTGCTGGTAATCCTGCAGCAGAAGCGCATTGTTATGCTGCAGGTGCCGATGCTGTTTGTTCTCATCAAGGAGAAGACTTACTGAGTACCGTAGCTGAGTTAACTGAAGGTAATGGGGTAGAACGTATTGTCGATGGAGAGTTTGGTGGTAATTTGCCTATATTACTCGATGTCGCCGCTACGAGTGCAACGATAGCAACCTATGCCTCAATGCAAGTGGCAGAACCTACATTACCTTTTAGAAGAATGTTATTTCAGGATTTAACTATACGCATGGTCTTAGTCTATGCAATGCCTGAGATAGCAAAGTATGATGCAATTGAAGACATCACCGATCTTCTAGATGGAAAAATGTTACAACATCGAATTGCTCATCGAGAGAGTCTAGAAAATATTGCGTCCGCACATCAGAAGGTCGAGCAAGCTGGTTTTTACGGAGTGGTGCTTGTTGATATTGATTAATGTAACAATTTTGAAATGTAGTTACTTTAGATTGCAAGATTTAGTTTGGCTCTGCTGTATAGTTTGAAAAAAAACAGAAATGAAAATCATCATCACTTTCTTTTAACGTGGGTTTTTTAAATTATATTTTTTCATCTTACGATATAAAGTTCCCTTCGCTATACCCAAGTGTTTTGCAGCTTGTGTGATGTTTCCACTAAATTCGATAATCGCATTCTCAATTGTTTGTTGTTCAGCAATATCTAGACTTGATTTTGTCTTTTGGACCTGACCTTGCTCAGTTGATGCTACGTTAATAAGTGATTCACCCGGTCTATATCCTGCAGGTAAATCTAGAGTGGTTAGATTTTGATTTGCAGACATGTAACACATACATTCAATCACATTGACTAGCTCTCTAATATTGCCAGGCCATTCTCTATTTTTTAGTGCTGTGATTAAAGAAGCACTAATTCGTTTAGGTATAATTTTTTGAGAAGTTCGTGTTTCTTTTAAAACAAGTTGCGCAATTTCTTCAATATCATCTTTTCGTTCTGATAGGGGATCAAGCCCAATGGCAACCGTCGATAAACGGAAATATAAATCTTTTCTAAAACGACCTTCAGAGACTTCTCGTTTAAGGTAGCTATTTGTTGCAGCAATAAGTCTAAAGTCGACTGGAATAGGAGCGATAGCACCAACACGATGAATTTTTCTTTCTTGCAGTACCCTAAGAAAAACAGGTTGGAGATCAAGTGGCATCTCACTAATCTCATCTAGGAATAATGTTCCACCGTTAGCAGCTTCAATTTTACCCATCATGCCGCCTCTTTTAGCGCCGGTGAAGGCACCTTCGACATGACCAAACAATTCACTACTCAAAATATCTCTGGTGAAGGCACCGCAATTTAAGTCAATGAATGGACCGTTAGAGAATTTACTTGATTCATGTATCGCTCGGGCGAACATTTCTTTTCCTACACCGGTATCACCTAATAACAATACGGGCAGGGGCGTATTAGCTGCTTTGCGGGCTTTTTCTATACTGGCTTTAATTGATGCACTTTGTCCAGATATCTTTTCAAAAGCTTCTGCTTCAATGTTAATTGCTGGAGTCTTAAAAGGTATATTTATTCGTTTTGAGGAGCGGTTGCCTATAGGGAGTTCTATTTTAAAACCTATAATTTCATTCTTATCCTTAATAGGTTCAATCCAGTCATCTAGAAGCCATAGTCCTGCATCATGGGGGTAGATGATTTCGTCTCCGCCAAACCGTTCTAGTGATAAACGAGTCTTAAGAGAAAGGTCATACTCTATATCAAGAGATTTGAGTACCGAGCAAGTGTTTTGAGAATGGTCAATCACTCTTCCTTGTTTATCGAATAATATCTTACCATTATTTCGATGACTATTTTTAAAATCACATTGACTGTTCTCTTTAATAAGATTCCACTGATCAGATGTATTTTTAGCAAGCGATAATTGAATTTGGTTAGCCCATGACACAACTAGAGGGACATGAAATTTGTCAAATGAATCAGACAGGCCAGAGATATCAATCACGCCGACTAATTGATTGTCATATGGATCGCTAATGATTCCAGCGGTACAAGTCCAACGCTTAAAACCTTTAATAAAGTGTTCTTCTCCATGAACTTGTGTCGGCAGACCGGTCGCTATTGCGGTGCCTACTGCATTTGAACCGGAGACAGTTTCTTTCCAACCACTACCAGGTACCATTCCAATTCCAACAGCGTTTTCAACACATTCTGGATCTCCAACAACATCAAGAATAACGCCATCATAGTCAGTTAGAATTAATATGGATTCAAGATCGCGCAAAAGCACTCTAGCCTGAGTTGTTACTGGCCGTGCGCATCTCATAAGACTGTGATTATTCTGGAGTAAGATATGTAAATTACCCTCGGTAGCCAGAAGTGGTGCCGCTGTTTGTTTAGGGTTAACGCCTTGAGAGAGACAACGCTGCCACGAGCTAGCTATGAACTCACGCACAGTCAGATTTTTTGATTTTCCTCCCGATGAGTTGAAAGTATCCCATGCTTGATTGATATCCCTTTGAGAATATGAATGCGTATTCAGATCTGTTTCTTTTCTTATCTTATTCATGAAATGAGTGTTTCACCATTCTCTTATGTAAAAAAATTATCAGGAATACAACAGGATGTTAATTTCATTGAGGTATTAACTATTGCTTTGTGTTGTTGCATAGATATTACCATTATTCATTAACTCACACAAAACAGGTTATTTACTCAGGTAAACAGTTAATATATATGGAAATTTTGAATGATAACTTTAATTATTTTGAAATTAATAAAATTTTACAGCAAATAATTAAAGGAACCGTTCTATGATAGGACACAATCGTTCCTATATAGCTCGATAAATTAAAGCTTAGAACCGAGTTTAAAAAAATTTAATATATGATTATCAGTAGCTTAGCTTCATTTTAAAAGCGATATCTTCTTTTGGCATAGAACTTGTTGCTACCTTGCTAGATATATTTCTAAAAACTAATCTTCGTCTTATTGATAATGGTGATGTAGTTTTGATGATTTAAATTTTTAAAACTCTTTAAGGGGGAGGAATGAAAAAATATAACAGCAATATTTTGAAAACCATGGGTTTTCTATTGTGTTTCGGAGGAACATTTGCGACAAGTTCTGCATTCGCCGACGGTCATCTAGCAAGTGAGCCTTCTTGTGATACGTGTACAGGCGGCTATGGTGAAGAATGGAGCTGGCAAATCAGTGGTTACGCTCGTACATATTTCGGCATGGGTCTTGAGGACCATGAAGAAACGCCAGAAGATGACAAATTTGACCTTACAATGGCTCGAGCTACTTTACTATTAGATACAGACATCTATACAGGCCCAGTTTCATGGAAAATCGTCAGTCGCTTTGATAGAGAGTACAAGACGGATTACATGGATAGCCTCCAAAGAATCACAGCGGGTACAAGTACTGCTGGTGAAGCTGGTAGTTCTAACAACTACATGGATCAATACAATACAAACCATTTACAAGAATTCTTTCGCGAATATTACGCTGACTTTTCGTTATTTGACGGTAAGTTGAATATGCGTGTAGGTAAGCAGCAATTGGTTTGGGGAGAAAGTGATTTCTTCCAAGCAATGGATTTGGTGCATGGTTTTGATTATCGTTGGAGACTCTTTTTTGAGAACAACGAAGATTGGCGTAAACCACTATTTTTAGTCAATTTTGATCTCGATCTCTATGACGAACTTGGTGGTTCATTAAACTTCTTCATCCGACCAGGACTTGATCGTGATGATGATGTGGGCAGCAACTACAATATTGAGGGTGGACGTTGGATTCCACATCCGTATCGTGGTGTAGATTTCACCGCGTTCACAGACTATAACGCAGACCACACAGACGGTTCACAAGATGATCCGACATTCGGTTTTCGTTGGAACAGTGAAATTGGTTCAATTGGTTACTCTGTCGCGTTCTTAAGAACTTTTAACCCAACGCCGATGATGAACCCAGCTAATAGTGCTTCCACGGCTCTCTTTGGAGTTGATGGCACGCAGAGTCATTTTAGTGAAGCTGCAGAAAACGGTGTGTTGGGTGATTGGATTTATCCACACATTAACGTTTTTGGTGTGAGTGCAAACGGTTATGCTCAAGCGATTGATTCAACGTTGAGTGCCGAAGTAGCGTTCATTCCAAATAAACCTTTTAACTTTGGTCAGTTAGCATCAGATTTACCTGGTTGGGGCGGCATTATAGAGAAAGATACATTAGTCACTATGTTCCGTATTGATAAGGAATTTAAGTTGGGTAGATATATTGGGACTAACCGCCCATCACTTTCTAGTGTTCAGCTTTTCGACACATGGATACTCGATCACAGCGACAGCGATGAAATCGTTGAGTTTGCTTCTTTTGGTGCACAAAAGAGAGAACATACGGCCTACTTGACTGTATTCACCCTACTAAATTTCAAGCGTGACACAATTAATCCTATGTTTGTTGCTGGTACAGACTTGAGCAACGGTGGTGGTTTTGGTATCGCTGCAGTTGAGTTTGTCTTTGGCGACGATTGGCGTGTGAAGTTAGAAGCTGATCTCTGGTGGAATGATGGTGATAAAAAGAATACAGCATCAGACAATATCGGGTCTGGCTTTAACAATCAAACATCGGGTGTAGGTGGTACATTAGCCGCCGGCACTTCGAACCCTCTTGGTTTTCGTGAAGGTAACGCATCGCTATTTGATTGGTTTGCCGATGATAACCAAATTGTCTTGAAGGTTACGAGGCAGTTCTGATCTAAGTAGTA
>Ga0209832_1001464_pt1 | contig 12909 bp, 10 predicted proteins | sample COGITO_mtgs_1104_2_FD_185516 | JGI IMG/M metagenome (GOLD analysis project Ga0209832, IMG submission 185516) | Pelagic marine microbial communities from North Sea - COGITO_mtgs_110407 (SPAdes) (version 2) | ecosystem: Environmental > Aquatic > Marine > Epipelagic ...
TAGCCAAATATACAGCCATAGCAGCGATTTCCTCTGCAGTTCCTAATCTGCCCATTGGTTGTCTTGCTATAAAATCTTTTTTAGCCTGAACTGGGTCTGGGCTTTGATTAACTCTATCTTGCCATGAGGGCGAAAATACTGTCCCAGGAGCAATTGAATTACATCTTATGTTTTGTTTTACAAAGTCAGCTGCAATTGATTTAGTCAAACCAATAACCGCACCTTTTGTAGTTCCATATACAAATCTATTAGGAAATCCCTTTAAACTTGAAGCACATGAAGAAATATTAATTATACTTCCACCGTTTTGCTTTACCATTAAGGGTAAAATTGCTTTACACATTTGGTACATAGATTTGACATTTACATCAAAAGAAAAATTCCAATCTTTATCTTCACACTCAAGAATACTACCATGATGAACAAATCCAACTGCATTGAATAATACATCTACTTTATCTAAAGTTTTTACAAATTCTAAAATCGCATCATTATCTGTTGAGTCTAACGTTTGAACTGTAATATTAGGATATTCTTTATTTAGATCAGCTAAAGTTTTATCATTTAAATCTGTTGCAATAACATTTGCACCTTCGTTTTGAAATGCAATTGCGGTTGCTTTACCAATTCCTTGACCTGCAGCTGTTACCACAATTTTTTTACCTTCTAATCTTCCACTCATTTTTTGTTTATCCTTTCAATTTCTTTGTAGAGAGAACTGTGATCTGTCTCTCCATGTCCATTTTCAACAAGAGTTTTATACATTTCTTTCACTAAATTTGAAATAGGTAAATGTGTATTGAAACTATTTGCGCACTCCAAAATATTGTTCATATCCTTTAAATGAACTGATGTTTTGCCTTTGGGAGTAAAATCTTTATCTATCATTCTTTTTCCATGTGTTTGGAGTATTTTGCTATCTGCCCAGCCACCTGATAAAGCTTTAATCATTTTATTTGCATCTGCTCCTGCTTTTTCACATAAAGTAACTGCTTCTGCTACCGCACCAATAGTTAATCCAACTATAATTTGATTTGCTAGTTTAGAAACTTGTCCACTACCAACTGGTCCAACTAAAGTAGGGTTCCCCATGGTTTTAAAAACATCATTAACTTCATCAAAAACACTCTGTTCACCACCAACCATTATTGCTAATGACGCCTCTTCTGCTCCAATAGTTCCCCCAGAAACAGGTGCATCTAAATAATTAATATTTTTAGATTTTAAATTATCTCCATGTTTTACTGCTGTAGTTGGTTTCACTGAACTCATATCAATAACAGTTGTGCCTGATTTTAAATTTTCTAAGAAATTAGAACTATCCATCACTTCATTAATTGCCACATCGTCAGTGAGCATAGTAATTACTACGTCACTATCTTTAACAACATCATCAATTGTTAATGCAATTTCTGCACCAAACTTTTTTAAAGCTTCGGCTTTCTTTTTAGATCTATTGAAAGCTTTTAAATAATAACCAGCTTTCAATATATTTTTTGCCATAGGAAGACCCATTAGGCCTATCCCAATAAAACCAATTTTTTTCATTATTTAGTAGGTTTAAACTCGTGAAAATTTTGTGTCGTAAATTCTGGAAAGAACATCACACACGCTAAAACAATCAATTGAATTATTATAAAAGGACCAAATCCTCTAAAAATATCTGTTAACGATATGTGTGGTGGTGTAACAGATTTTAAATAAAAAGCGGCTGGTCCAAATGGTGGGCTTAGAAATGAAACTTGCATATTTACACAAAATAATATTCCAAACCATATAGGATCGAAACCAAGTGCTAAAACTATAGGTAAAAATACAGGCATTGCTAATAAAACAATCCCTACCCAATCCATAAATGCTCCTAGTATTAAAAACATTATTTGCATCATAAATATTAGATACATAGGTTTTAAATCGTAGGCCAATATTGTTTCCGCAACATAAGTTGGGCCACCTGCTAAAGAATAAGCTCCAGCTAAAGTAGTTGCACCAAATGTAATTGTTAAAATTGTTCCAGAGGCTTTAAAAGTTCTAACTAATGCATCTTTAAATAAAAACCATGTTAATTCTTTTCTAAAAAAAATTATGATTAATGTTGCAACAACACCCATTCCCGCTGCTTCTGTAATTCCTGTTATGCCAGAATAAATCGAACCTAAAACAATTACCACTATTCCAATTGGAGGCAAAAGACCTGGAAGATACGACATCTTCTCTTTTAATGTTAATGAAGGTTCGTCACTCAATGGTGCTAAATGTGGTTGTAATCTTGTTCGAACTAGAATGTAGGTAATTATTAATCCTGAAATCATTAAACCTGGAACTATTGCTTCCTGAAATAACATTGTAATTGAAGTTTGAGTTGTTAAACCATAAATAATTAAAACAATTGATGGAGGTATCATTGTTCCTAAAGAGCCTGACGCACAAATAATTCCAATAGACATATCTTGGTCATATTTAAGTCTCAACATCTGAGGTAACGCAATCAATCCTAATAAAACTATTTCTCCTCCAATAATTCCACTCATCGCCGCCATAATTGTTGCCATGATAGCTGTTACAACACCAACTCCCCCTCTAGTTTTTCTTAACCATGCATTTAAAGCATCATATAAATCTCTAGCTATATTTGAGCGCTCAAGTAAGGAGGCCATAAATATAAATAAAGGAACTGATAAAAAAGAATAAGTTACAACAAGTGAATAATATCTTGAAAGTAAAATACCCATTGCATGTTCACCAATATTTACAAATACTATAACTGCAGCCATAAAACCTGATGCAAAACCAAGCGGGACTCCAATAGCAATAAGTACAAGTAGTCCAAATATGACGATTAATGAAAGTGTTCCTATATCCATTTTATTTTAAATCTTTTGAAGGGTCGTATTGTTTTTCTTTTGGATTCTTCCAATCAATAATTAAATTATTCACTGTTTGAACAGCGATAAGGAATACACAAATCAGTGTAAGTGGCTTCATAGTTGCGGGAATTGGTGGGTCCCAAAACGTTGCAAACCTTTCCCATGTTGTGAATGATCTATGAGCGTCTTCCCAACCACCATAAATTACAGCTATAGCAAATAATACAATTACAATTGCACTTATTAAGTCAAAAATTCTCTGTGTTGGTCTTTCTACATAATCATACAGCATCACAATTCTTATGTGACTTCTAAGTCTTGTGGCATATATTCCACCAACCAAGTAAATAACCCCTGCTAACCACAAACATAGCTCATTTACCCACATAGTTGGTTTTTCCATAATATATCTCATAAAAATTTCATACATCATCACAATTACAATGATTGGGATTAAATATTTAATTGTATGACTTATAAATAAAGTAATTCTATCTATCCAATTAATCGGAAAATCATCTCTGCTTGCAACTTTTTCAGTTTGTTCTTGTAAGGATTTATCAAGCATAAGTTTTAAATTTTAAAAAAGAAGGGCCCTTTCAGGCCCTTCAAGATTTTAATGTATACCTATAATTATAGGATACCGTTTGCTTTCATGTAAGCTGTGTGCATCTCTATAAGTTGAGCAGCCTCAGGAGATTTAGTCTTCCAAGTTTCCCAAGCTTTTAATGCAGACGCTCTGAATTTAGCTCTCTCTGATGGAGCCCAGTCATGAAGAGTAACACCTTGAGCATTTAAAATTTTAACTGCTTCAGCATTTTTTCTCTCAACTAAACTAGTGATAGTTCTACCAGCTATTTCAATTCCAGCTTTCATAGCACCTCTTTCATGCTTCTTAAGCTTTTTCCAAACTTTAGTATTACAAGCTAAATGGTCAGCTGGCATAGAGTGGAAACCAGGATATGTAGCATATTTATTTTGCTCATAGTGTCCACCAGCAGTGTTCGTTGCTAAACTAGAATAGTCAGCACCATCAATCAGACCAGTTTGTAATGCAGTTGGAACTTCACCAAAATCCATTACGATTGGCTTAGCACCTAGATCTGCAAAAATCATACTTTCCATTCCTGGAGGTGATCTAAATTTAAAGTCTTTGATAGATGCAACATCTGGAATTGGAACACTTGAAATAAGTGATTCATGTCCAGGTATCCACCAACCAATAAGTGTCATTCCATATTTATTATATAATGCATCAACAGCATCTTGAGCTCCAGGGAACTTTAAGAAATCATATTGTTGATAAGGGTTATCGTATCCACCCATTACATCACCAGCAAATTGAAACGCTGCATTCTTACCAGTTTGGTAACCAGCACCAGTCATATCACAGTCGATAATTCCAGTTTGTGCAGAGTTAAATACTTCAGCAGATTTTCCTGATACTGAAGATGAATAAAACATTTCAACTTTCAAGCTTCCACCAGAAAACATTTCAACATTTTTTGCGAATTGAGCCGCAACTTCACCATTTGGTGAATTAGCAGTAAAGTGTGTTTCAATCTTTAAAGTCTTTGCGTTAACAGAGCCTAATAAAGCAACTGAAACAACAGCTACCACAGCTATAGTTTTTGTTATTAATTTTAACATTATCTTCCTCTCGGTTATGTTTTTAATAATCGAACTTAATCACATTTGTTTTTTAATTTCAAATAAAACGAGAATAATATGTGTATAGAAATTATATATATTAACTAAATAAACAACTTTAAGTTGTATTAGACTACTTCAGAAATAAGTGGTCTATTTTCAAAAAAACAAAAGATATTATCAACTGCCATCATGCTCATAGCTAAACGAGTTTCATGAGTAGCGCTCCCAACATGAGGTAAAACAAAACAATTATCCAGTTTCATATATCTTTCATCAAGATTAGGCTCATTATTAAAAACATCCAATCCAGCAGCGTAAATCTTATTATTTTGCAAAGCATCAATAAGAGCATCGTCATCAATGGTTGATCCTCTTGAAGTATTAATTACTACTGCATGTTTTGGTAGCAAAGAAATAGTTGATGTATTTAAGATATGTTTAGTTTCAGATGTTGCTGGAGTATGTATGCTTACAAAATCACATTCAGGCATCATCGATTTAACATCAGAAAAATATTTTGCACCATCTTCTAAATCTTCTGAAAGCTTATTTCTATTATAATAAATTATTTTCATACCAAATGCTTTTGCACATTTAGCAGCCATTCTACCAATTCGACCCATACCTATTATACCAAGAGTTTTTCCTGTAACAGAATTTCCTATCATAAATTTAGTAAGGTCAGGTTTTTGATCTTTCCATGTTCCAGATCTTACAAGATTATAAGCTTCACCTATCCTTCTCGATGCAGCTAAAATCAAAAGAATTGTTGTTTCAGCAACAGCTTCATTTAAAACATTTGGTGTATTGGTAACTTTAATTTTTTTACTTTCGGCAGATTTAACAGAAATGTTGTCGTAGCCCACTCCAACCTGAGCAATAATTTTTAATTTACCATTTAGATCTTTAAAAAACTCTTGACCAATTTTATCAAACCCTGTTGAAATAAATCCATCATACTCATTAGCCATCTTGATAAGATCGGCATTTGGAATTGGCTCATCTTTTAAATTAAGAGTTACATCAAAATTTGTCTTTAATTTTTCTTCCGCTCCATCTGATAATTTTCTTGTAACTAGTATTTTTGGTTTCATATTAATGAGAATTTCTTGGAAGACCTTTTTTATTTGAGATATCTAAATATGTTCCACGAGATTTAATACAAGCACCATCTTCAAGTTGGCTCACAGTATTTCTAAAAATTTCTTGCCATGGAGTTTGGTTATTTGCTTTAAATAATTTTTTATTTTTTCTTCTTTTTTTAAATTCAGATTGAGAAATTAATAAATCAACTCTTCTTTTGTTTAAATCTATTTTCATTTTATCACCTGTTTTAACGATCCCTAAATCACCTCCTACAGCAGATTCTGGTGAAACATGAAGAATTGATGGACTTTCAGATGTTCCGCTTTGTCTGCCGTCTCCAAGAGTTGGTAAATGTATAATTCCTTTTTTTAACAATCTAGCAGGTGGTTGCATATTAACTACTTCGGCAGATCCTGGATAACCAACTGGACCACAACCTCTTATAATTAAAATAGAATTTTCATCTACTTTTAACTTTTTATCATTTATTCTCTTATGATAATCCTCAGGCCCTTCAAATACTACTGCTTTTCCATTAAATACGTTTGGATTTTTTAGATCTGAAAGATATCTATCTCTAAATTCTTTACTTATTACTGATGTTTTCATAATGGCTGATGAAAAAAAGTTACTTTTCATAACTAAAAAACCAGCATTTTTCTCTAAACTATTTTTAAAAGTTTTTATTACCTTTGGATCTGTATCTATTTTTCTTTTTAAATTTTTGCCGACAGTTTTCCCTGTAACTGTCATGATATTGGTATGTATCTTTTTATTTTTAATCAATTCTTTCATCACAGCAGGTACACCACCTGCTCTATAGAAACTTTCCATTAAATATTCTCCTGCTGGTTGGCAGTTAACTAAAAGAGGAATATTGTGTCCTAACTTTTGCCAATCTGATAAATCAAATTTTATTCCCATATGTTTTGCAATTGCACTTAAATGAGGAGTACAGTTACTTGATCCACCAATCGCACTTGCAACTATGACTGCATTTTCAAATGCTTTACGCGTCATAATCTTAGATGGTGTTAAATCTTCGTGAACCATTCCAACTATTCTTTGTCCAGTTTCAAAAGAAATTTGTTCTCGCTCTCTATATGGAGCAGGTATAACAGCACAACCAGTTAAAGACATTCCTAAAGCTTCTGCAACTGAATTCATAGAAGATGCTGTTCCCATTGTATTACAATGACCAACACTTGGTGCAGAAGATGCAACCATGTCCATGAACTCATCATAATTAATTTCACCTTTAGCTAAAAGTTTTCTAGCTTCCCATACAACCATTCCTGATCCAGCTAACTTACCTTTATAAATTCCATCTAACATTGGACCACCTGATAAAACAATCGCAGGTATGTTTACTGTTGCGGCTGCCATTAATGCTGCGGGAGTTGTCTTATCACAACCAGTTGTTAATATTACTCCATCAATTGGATAACCATATAAAACTTCAACTAAAGATAAATACGAAAGATTTCTATCTAACATTGCAGTTGGTCTTTTTCCTGTTTCTTGGATTGGATGGGTTGGGAATTCCATTGGAATTCCTCCGGCTCTTCTTATTCCATCTTTAATTCTTTTACTCAAAGATAAAAAATGTCTGTTGCATGGTGATAAATCACTACCTGATTGTGCTATTCCAATAATTGGGTTTCCAGACTGTAATTCTTTTCTAGTAAGTCCATAGTTAAGATATCGCTCTAAATAAAGAGCAGTCATTTCTGGATCTTTTGGATTATTAAACCATTGTTGGCTTCTTAAATTTTTTTTACGTTTTATTGGCATAAATTATTTGTAATGACTTGTTTAGAATATTAGTTATATAATAAAATTATGAATAATCTAATAGTTTTAAACCAGAATGACAATGTTGGTGTAAGTCAATTTATTATTCCTGAAAAAACTAAAATAGAAGGACATGACTTAAGTACTATCGACCCAATTCCATTTGGCCATAAAGTTTGCTTAAAACCTATAAATAAAGGTGACCCAATAATAAAATATGATCAAATAATTGGGTTTGCTTTAGATAACATAAGACCAGGCGAGCATGTTCATTCACACAATCTAGAATTTAGAGAATTTAAAAGAGATTTTAAAGTAACTAATAAAAAGAATATTATTAATGAAAAAGCAGATACTTTTTTTAATGGCATTTTAAGAGACAATGGTGATGTAGCCACTAGAAATTATATTGGAATTGTAAGTACTGTTAATTGTTCTGCAACAGTAACTAAAATGATTGTAGAAAGAATTAAATACTCTAATATTTTAAAAGATTATCCAAATATTGATGGCATAGTTCCTATTACTCATTCTACAGGATGTGGGATGAATACAGAAAGTGAAGGTATGCAAATCTTTCAAAGAACAATTGATGGATTTAAAAATCATCCAAACTTTTCACATGTTTTTGTAATAGGTTTAGGATGTGAATGTGCCCAAGTAAGTTTGTTTGATGAGTCATTAAAAAAACACAATAGAATTCACTTCTTAACTATTCAAGACGAAGGTGGAACGAAAAAAATTGTTGAAAAAGTATTATCTCAAATTAAAAATTTACTAGCTGAAGCAAATAAAATTGAAAGAACGTCTCAATCAGTAAATCATTTAACGCTCGCTTTGCAATGTGGAGGATCTGATGGATATTCAGGAATTACAGCTAATCCTGCACTGGGTGTTGCGGCAGACCTTTTGGTTAAAAAAGGAGGAAGCTCAATATTATCTGAAACACCTGAAATATATGGAGCTGAACACTTACTGATTAATAGAGCTAACTCACAAGAAACAGCAGATAAATTGATAAAGAGGATTGAGTGGTGGAAAAATTATACTTCAATCAATAATAGTTCGATGGATAATAATCCTGCACCTGGAAATAAAAAAGGAGGTTTGACTACTATTTTAGAAAAATCTTTAGGAGCTGTTGCTAAAGGAGGCAATTCTATACTTCAAGATGTTTTAATGTATGCGGAGCCTTTAAGAAACAAAGGTTTTAATTTTATGGACTCTCCAGGTTATGACCCAGTATCAGTAACAGGTCAGGTAGCGTCAGGTGCAAATGTAATTTGCTTTACAACAGGTAGAGGTTCATGTTTTGGATGTAAACCAGTTCCTAGTTTAAAACTATCAACTAATTCAGCAATGTATGAAAAAATGTCAGAGGATATGGATATCAACTGCGGAACAATTGCTGAAGGTGAAGAAAAAATAGAAGAAGTAGGACAAAAAATATTTGAACTAATAGTAAACACAGCATCAGGAAATAAATCTAAAAGTGAGATCAACGGCTACGGTGACGAGGAATTTAATCCTTGGCAAGTAGGCGTAGTAATGTAACAAAGATCTTCATTGTGCCTCAACAAACCCCATTATTTAACGTAATTTTATTAGCTGCTGGTGGTTTTTTTATGTTTGTTTGCATGGATTCTACGGCAAAATTCCTTGGTACCGTGATGCCTGTTACTCAAGCAATTTGGGGGAGATTTTTTTTTCACTTAGTGTCTCTAATTATATTTTTTTTAATTTTTAAGCCAAAAGTAAATTTAAAAAAAAATTTTAAACTTCAAATAATAAGATCTTTATTGATGGTGACTGCCACAACATTCATGTTTTATTCTTTACAGAAATTTGACTTAGTAGATATTTATGTTGTTTTCTTTTCTGCACCCTTAATAGTTTCTTTACTATCTGCATATTTTTTAAAAGATATCTTATCTTTTAAGGGAATAATGTTAATGCTTCTAAGTTTTGGTTCGATTATCTACTCATTAGGACCAAGTATGAAAATATTTAGTTTAGACTTAATTTTTCCAATTGTGCCACCAATTTGCTGGGCTCTTTATCAATTTTTTACAAAAGTTGTATCTTCTGATAACGAACCTTTTGCATCAATTTTTTATACATCAATTTTAGGAGCAATTATTTTTAGTATTTTTATATCTTTTAATTGGGTACCCTTAGAAAAAAATATTTATTGGCTTTATTTAGTATTACTTGGCGCTGCAGGATTTGTAAGTCATTCATTAATAATTTATGCAATACAATTATCTAACTTATCATTTGTTACTAATTTTCAATATTCACAATTAATTTGGTCTACAATTGTAAATTTTCTAATTTTTGGTGTACCTTTTGACTATAATAAAATTGTAGGTGTAATTGGAATTATTATATTTGGGCTGTTATTTATTCGTACAGAGGGCGACAAGGATAAGGTTAAAGTTTAATTTTTTTTCCAAACTTTGCACTTTTTGTAATTGCTGCAAAAATTTTAAGTGAAATCAAGCCATCGTTACCATTTACTTTTGGTTTAACTTTTTTGCAGACTACGTCTGCAAAATGATCAATTTGATTTATTAAAGTACTATCATCTTTTTTATTTTTATCTTCATTAACTAAAATTTTATTCCACCAACTTCGTTCATTTTTATAAAACCAATATTTCAAATTAGGAAATTGTAGTGACCCCTTAGTGCCTCCAATCATATATGCAGATTGATTGGTTATAGGGTAAGCGGGATTTTCTCCAGCTGTTAACTCATAACTCCATGGTGCAACGATAGTATCTGATAAATTTAAAGTACAAAGAGCACCTGAATTAAAAACTAAACTAATTGTTGCAGTATCCTCCACTTTAAATTTTCTTGTCTTATTGGTTGTAAACGCATGAACATATTTAATTGAACCAAGTAAGTAACAAATCATATCAATGTCATGAACAAGATTTATTCCTAAAGGACCTCCCCCTTTACTTATCCTCCATTTTTCATTGTAGTATGCTTTATGCTTGTAGAGCCAACACAGCACATTTGCTGAAACTATATTTCCTAATTTGCCTTTATCGATAAGCTCTTTTACTTTTGATACTATTGAGTTATGTCTTCTGTGATACCCTATCAATAACGGTGTCTTATTTTTATTAGCACTACTAATAATTTTTTTAGCTGAATTAATATTATCAGAAATAGGTTTTTCTAATAAAACTGGAATTTTATTTTTAAGAAAACTAACTGTATGCTTTTCATGTAATTGATTTGGTGTAGCAACAATTACTGCATCTAAGTTTTTTGAGTTTAAAAGCTCATTTACATTTGAATACAATGGGATTTTATATTTTTTTGATAAATTTTTGGCATTATTACTAATATCTACTATTGAATGAAGAGTAGCTTTTTTTGATTTTGAAATTGCTTTGATATGCTGAAGCCCCATTAACCCAGTTCCTACAATTGATATGTTGATTTTTTTATTCATATTATGAAATATTTATTTTTGTAAAGTACTTATAAAGTTTATTGGGTTTAATTAAAGTACTTGGAAAATTTTTATTATTAGGTGCATCTGGATAATGTTGAGTTTCTAAACAAACACCCTGATAAGAAGCAAGTTTATTTTTATATCGCAAACCTTGACTTGTATAAAGCTGTACCCCAGGAAGATTTGAGTAAAAATCTAATTGGATATTAGTTTTTTTATTTTTTAACGAGGCAAGATAATTTTTAGAATTTTTTTTAATACAATATGTTAAATCAAATCCTAATTGATTTATTGTATTTGATATCCTTTTTATTTTTTTGTTTTTAATAATGTTTATTTTTTCTCCAATATTTTGGAAATTATTGAAATCGTTAATGGTGTTTTCAACATTTTTTATTTTACCAGTTGGGATTAATTTATTGGTTACTTCAAGATATTTTTCAGAATTAATTTTCAAATCATGGTTAAAAATTGTTTCTTTTTTATTTTTATTCAAATTCCAGTAACTATGGTTTGTTAAACTCACATGAGTTAACTGATTTGATTTATATTGGTATTTGATAAATAAACTTTTATTCTTAATTTCAAAAATACACTCTGAATTAAGATCTCCTGGAAAACCTTGGTCTAGATTTTTAGATAACAATTTATAGATTATTTTATTTTTTGAATGTTGATGTATTTTCCACTCCAATCTATCAAATCCTATTTTTCCTCCATGTAGTGTATTTTTTCCTTCGTTGCCATCGAGTTTATAAATTTTATTTTTAATGTTAAATTTTGAATTTGATATTCTGCCTGCGTATCGACCACAAGTAGCTCCTACATAAAAATTTTTACTACTATAATTTTTTGTAGGACCAAGATTTAAGATTAAATTTATTTTCTTTTTCTTGTCATAAACTTCATACAAACAAGCGCCAACATTAATTGATTTAACCCTTAAATATTTATTTTCTATAGTTGAGCTTTGTACTTTCACAAAGCCTATTATAGCCAACCTTTGTCCACAATATAAGATTGATTAGTACAACCCGAAGACTGTTCTGATGAAAAAAACAATACTGCCTGAGCAAGCTCGTGAGGCATTAATTTTTCTTTTAAACACTGCCTTTTCATCAGCTCCTTTTCAGATTCATCATTCAACCACAAATCTATCTGTCTCTGTGTCATTACCCATCCGGGTACAACCGAATTAACTCTAATATTAAACTCTCCTAAATCTCTTGCAAATGATCTTGATAAACCTACTACTCCAGACTTTGCTGCTGTATAGGCAGCCATGCCTCCCTGACCTACCATCCATGATGTTGAACCCATATTAATGATTGCTCCACCACCATTGTCTATCATTGATTTTTTAACAGATTGAACCGTGAAGAAAAAATGTCTTAAATTTACATTTATTCTTTCATTCCAATATTCCTCTGTGACATCATCTATTTTATGTCTTGTGTCATTAGCAGCATTATTGATTAAAATATTAATTGGACCTTTTTGATCAATGATATCTGCAATTATCTTTTGAAGTTGTTTTATATTTAACAAATCACATTCAATAAAAGTTGGGATTGAATATTTTTTATTTTTTATCTCTTCAATTAATTTTTCAGATTCTGATACATTAATATCTATAAAGTAAACCTCTGAACCTTGTTCGCAAAAATGTTCAACAATTGATGCTCCTATCCCGGATCCACCGCCTGTTACAAACACTCTTTTATTTTCTAAATCATAATATTTTACTTTCATTATATCTCCAGTTCTTTGGCTAGATCGCCAATTTTAGCACCACCTGCCATCAATCTTTTTACTTCTTCATTACCAAGATTTTCAGACAATCCTGAACCAATTACTTCTCCCAGACTTAAAAAAGTAAATCGATCAGCTATAAGTCGTGCATGAATTTCGTTATGAGTAATAAGTATAATTGCAATATTTCCTAAATTTTGGACTTTTTTTATTGTTTTTAAAACTTCCATTTGCTGCTTTTGACCTAATGCTGATGTGGGTTCATCTAATATTAGTATCTTAG
>Ga0209832_1001468_pt1 | contig 12881 bp, 15 predicted proteins | sample COGITO_mtgs_1104_2_FD_185516 | JGI IMG/M metagenome (GOLD analysis project Ga0209832, IMG submission 185516) | Pelagic marine microbial communities from North Sea - COGITO_mtgs_110407 (SPAdes) (version 2) | ecosystem: Environmental > Aquatic > Marine > Epipelagic ...
CTCTATTAACATATGCATTAGCCTCGTCTGGATTGATTTTTATCGCAGTTGTATAATCAGCAATTGCTTCTTGATACCTTCCTAAATCATCATAAGCAGCACCTCTATTATAGTATGCATCAGCATAATTTGGATTGATTTTAATAGCACGTGTATAATCAATTATGGCTTCTTCATATTCTCCTGCCTCATAATGATTTACACCATTATTATAATAGTCTAAGTCATCCTGCCCAAACAGGCTCGCAGATAAAAAGACGGATAAGAATAGTAGAGTTGTTTTCATAGTTAGGTTTTTCTCAAAGATAGCAAAACACGGACAATCTGAAAACGCAACGATAAACTCTTCTTTTAGTTATTATAGTAAACAACTAAACTTTATCTATGCCATTTAAAAAGAATGACCCAAGAATCAATAGAGGAGGACGTCCAGTAGGCTCTAAAAACAATGCAACGACAGAAATACGAAATAAGTATTTAGAGCTCATAGAAAACAACTTTGAGCAACTGGAGAAAGACTTAAAGACATTGAGAGCAAGTGAGAGAGTAAAGGCTATAATAGACTTATCAAAGTTTGTACTGCCTACTCTTAAAGCAACTGAAATGAGCTTAAGTAATGAAACAAAGTTTCAAGCTATTGAAATAGAATTGAAGTGAAAAAGAATAAACGCTCTTAGATAATTAATAATTATATCTGCTCCTGTTTTCATTCATCAATTTCTCTGCATCTTTTTTACCTTGCTCCTTGGAATAATCATAAGTTGTATAAGGTATGCTTGATATTTTATCGTCTAAATAGATGCCAATGCCAATTACAGAACCTAAAATAATAACGGTAAGTAACATCATTATTTTGACAATTTTATTTAAGCTCTCTATTTTTTTTTGCAGAAAAGCATTTTTAGTTGAGATGGAAATATTTTGACATTCTTGATTATCACAATAATATTGAGATTTTAATTTTGGTTTAAATACGGTTTTACAATTCTTACATTTTCTCATAAAGCCAAATTACAAATTATGACAATACAAACAATAGACGAACTCCTGGACTTCATAAACACGAACTATGAAAAGCTATCTGACAAGAACTATGTAGACTTATGTAGAAGCACTATGCACTTATATGAATATAAGAAGCCAGACACAAAAGAAGCTACGTTAAAACGAATTAAGGAACTAAACAACTTCGCAAATAGTTATTCAAGCATACACGAATTGCCGTTGTTTATGGAAGAAAATTAGTCTATATCGTACGTTTTCTCGTACGTTTTATGAAAAGAAAAAAGCCACAAGTCAATACTACATTAACTTATGGCTCTTTCTAAAGTACTCGAGGCGGGACTTGAACCCGCACGCCCCAAAGAGCACAGGATTTTAAGTCCGGCGTGTCTACCAATTCCACCACTCGAGCAATTGTTCTAAAAAAGAACGGGAGATATTGAGCGGGAGACGGGATTCGAACCCGCGACCCCAACCTTGGCAAGGTTGTGCTCTACCAACTGAGCTACTCTCGCTTATATTTTTATTACACTACATTCGATTATGCAGCGGGCGACAAATTTATAAATATTTTATGGTATTATTCAAGAGATGAATAGAATATTTCACTCAAAGGGTTAATTATTTGCCCTAAGAATTGATTACTTTTGCAAAGAAATGGATCAACAACTCTCCAAACAGAACAAATATGACAAAGCTTATCTGCGTTTAGCAGAGAGTTGGGCAAAATTATCTCAGTGTAATCGAAAGCAGGTTGGGGCAATAATAGTTAAGGATGAAATTATTATCTCTGATGGTTTTAATGGCACTCCTGCTGGCTTTGACAATTGTTGTGAAAATGACGAAGGACTCACGCATTGGTATGTATTACACGCTGAAGCCAATGCCATATTAAAAGTCGCTAAATCCACAAATAACTGCAAGGGTGCAACCCTCTACCTTACACATTCGCCTTGCAGGGATTGTAGTAAATTGGTTTTACAATCAGGAATCAAAAGGGTTGTATATAAAGAAGCGTATAAAGACCCGTCAGGTATTGATTTTCTTGGGAATGCAGGAGTAGAAATGGTACATATATCTCAAATAGATGAATAATTCTCGTTTTTCTGTAATCCTACCATTGGTGATTTCGGTTTCCGTTTGTGCTGGTTTTTTGATCTGTTATGCTATTTATGGTGATTTTTTCGACTCGCAGAAAAAAAGTGCTGGTATTCAGAAATTAGAAGATGTACTGAATCTTTTAGACAGTAAGTATGTGGATCCCATCAATAAAGAAAAAATATTTGAAGAAACCATTTCTGAGATGCTACATAAGCTCGACCCTCATAGCAACTATATTTCTGCAAGTGACATGAAGCGAATGTCTGAATCCATTGAAGGAAATTTCAGCGGTATTGGAGTCCGTTTTTTCAAATTGCGAGATACCATATCGGTGACCCACGTATTGTCAAATTCACCGTCTGAAAAAGCAGGTTTAAAAGATGGTGATCAAATCGTAAAAATAAATGGCAAGAATGCGGCGGGCGTAAAAATGCCTAATGATACTATAATTTCTTTATTAAAGGGGAAAACTGGAACAGCTGTTAATGTGGTTGTTAATAGATATGGTAAATTACTTTCTAAAAAAATAGTTCGTGGGAGGATCCCGATTAAGTCAGTAAATACCTCCTACATGGTTGATGAAAAAACAGGTTATATCAAAATTGATCAATTTTCCATTCCAACAGCGTATGAGTTTCGACAGGCTGCTGCCGATTTACGCAATAAAGGAATGAATAAGTTGGTTTTAGATTTGAGAAATAATGGTGGCGGAGTCCTTGATGGGGCTACCCAAATTACTGACGAATTTCTTAAAAGTGGTTTGTCGATAGTAACAACAAAAGGCAGTAAAATCGGCACCCAACACTACAATTCTACCAGTAACGGTATTTTAAAAAGTGTAGAATTGGTGGTGTTAATTAATTCGGGTTCGGCATCAGCGAGTGAAATTGTTTCAGGAGCGATTCAAGACAATGATCGCGGAATTATTGTTGGACGAAGATCTTTTGGAAAAGGACTTGTGCAAGAAGATCAAAAACTAAGAGATGGGAGCTCTGTACGAATAACCGTTGCACGTTACTACACGCCTTCCGGTAGGTGTATTCAGCGACCTTACACAGATAATTACGAAGATTATTATAATGATCCAACGAGAACAGAGGCATCCATGTTTGCAATTGACTCCTCTTTATTTAATGATTCTTTAAAATACCAAACCGTTAGTGGTCGAGATGTTTATGGTGGTGGAGGGATAAGCCCTGACATCTTTGTGCCATTAGATACCACTGGAACTGGGCTCTATTATTCTTCTCTACTTTGGGGAGGCGCCATCAATCAATTCGCGTTTGATTATGTAAAAAGAAATCGGTACTTCTCACAAAACCCATGGTCTTCACTAAATCAATATAAAGAGGAATTCAAAATAGATGGGTCGTTAATAAATGAACTTGTCGAATATGCCGATTCGGAACTGAATATACATGCATACAGTAAAGACGACATACAATATTGTGAACGAAGGTTGGGTATTCAACTCAAAGCTGAAATCGCAAGACAGATTTGGCAAGAAAACGGTTTCTTTTCGGTATATAATGAGTTTGACTCAGAGTTTCAAAGTGCTTTTAAAGCACTAGACAAGTAGCTTAATTGTTATTATTTTACTTCAATAGCTACTTCATTTTTCCTGCCTATGACTTGCCACGGCGCGTTATACCCCATAAACTGAATATTCCCAGTCGTTTCTAGGCCTTCAGTCTTAACGCTCTTGAGAAGTTTTTTGGAATACTTTGCTATTTTCTTATTGTTGGCATATCCCGGAAAAGTTAAAACCGCATATTTTTTTGGAGAGACTCTTAAAATTTCTATCTGATCAGAATTTGGTTCTGGAAGACTGGCCATAGAATGTTCTTTTGGCATGACAAAGGACATTTTTGTCTCATCACCCATGTCCATAATAACTGGAGACGTCATGGCTATTTTCTTTTTCTCATCATTACCTCCAAAAATGTAATTCGCTACAGTTCTAAATCCATTACTGGAGGAAGATTCATATGATTTACTTTTCACTACGGTCTGAGCTACGATCATTGATCCATATTGTCTAAGCTCAAACTCATCATATGCCTTTAATAAGGTATACTTTGGCGATTCTATTTTTGAAGATTGATACGCCATGAAAAATTGACTTAAAATGAGCAGAACAATAGAGATGGAAATGAAATAAGAGATTTTAGACATGGTTTTTGAGTTTAGCTTGTTTAGTTTCTGTTTTTGTATTTTTTTAAAAATTTAATCTTTCGTTCTTTCCCCACAGAATTAACATATGGATGTGTTGGATTATTTTTTTCGAAATCCTGGTGGTAATTTTCGGCTTTATAAAAAACATTCATTTTTTCAACACTCGTAGTTATTCGTTTAAATTTATTTTCAATTAGCAACTGGCTGATAAATGCTTCTGCTCTTGCCTTTTGATATGGTTCAACATAAAAAATTGCCGACCTGTATTGCGTGCCTACATCGGGTCCTTGTCTGTTGAGTGTTGTGGGATCATGAGAGTAAAAAAACACCTCCAACAACGTTTCATATGAAACGCTTTTACTGTTAAAGGTTACTTCAACTGCTTCTGCATGACCTGTTAAACCTGTACAAATTTCTCGATAAGTAGGATTCTCTGTTTTACCGCCGCAATAACCTGATTTTACATCTATAACACCTGGTATTGCTTCGAAAATAGCTTCAACACACCAAAAGCAACCTGAAGCAAAATAGGCTTTCTCTCTTTGAGCGAAACTGCCAAAAAAAGAGCATAACATTAGTGCAAGAAGAAAATAGCTTTTCACTCTTAGTAAACAAATCTTATGTGATTAAGTTTTGTTTAGTGTTTACTTTTTCGGTTTTCTGCTGTAAATGCAAGAAAGATTACCAAAACAATAGATACGATTGTACCTATGGCAATCCACATTGTTGTGTCGTGTAACATAGTTTTAAGTTATTAGTCACATCTAATTTACAAAAAAAACGGATAAATCCCAATAATTCATCAAAAAACCGAGAGTTGAACTTGTTGATAAATAGATAATTAGGCGTGATTTTCCTATTTCTGTTTTGTAAATTTAGTTCTGGATTGGCCTACTTGCAGGTAGAAATGACCTGGGCGCAGTGATGAGACATCGATTTGATTCGATTTAATCAATCCTTTTAAAACAAGTTTTGATGTGGCAAGCTCATATATTTTAAATGGCTCATTTTGCTTTTCTATTCGGATAAACTGAGTGCTTGGATTTGGATAAATCAAAATTTCTTTATTGCCTTTGGATATTATATTTAATGCTTCCCCATTGAAATATTCTGAAAAATCAAATTTTAATAATTTTGGAGGTATGGTAATTACAGAGCTTATCTCCTCTGAACTCACAAAACCCGAGGCGTTTCCTTTAAGGGCAATTCCTTCGGTTTGACCAAGGGACAGCATGGTCCCTATCTCTATTCTTCTCTTATTCCCCGAGAAGAAATCGTTTGCGTTATAATCCCAAAGCATCCAAATAAAACTAGTGTAGAAGTTTGCCCCATTGTTTTTATAGCCCAAAAGCATTACACTTTCCCCTGAGGAATCAATTGACGCATCGGTAACAAGACCATCAACATTAAAACTGTTATTCAATATTGCGGTTGCAGTATCAACCCACGAAATTGGTAAACTATAACGTTTTGTTTCTTCATCTATCCAGTTTTTAGAAAAAAGATACATCGAGTCTTCTGTACAAAGGAAGGCCTCGCAATCATAATTGTGCGCATTAGAACCCCATGTGAAATCAACTTGATCTTCGTAGCGGAATACACTGCGAATAGCAGTCACTTGATTTACCGATGGGTCTTGAATGTCTGCCTTACTAATTTCATAAATACAAAGGTTTTCTCTTGATCCAGAGTTGTTTCCAAAATCACCAACAAAAACACTTTGACTGTTTTGACTAATGGCTTCCCAATCCACATTAGTAGCGCTTAATATGTTGATTTCTCTAATAATACTCCCCATTGTATCAAGCTCATAAATAGTGTTTGAATTGCCGCCATCATTAATCGTTAAAACATGATCGTTAAAAACGATAATTCCAGAATTTTCATTTAAAAATGAACTGTTTAAATCAGCCACATCTTCCATTGTATAGTTTGTTGATTCATAAACACATGAACCATCATTCACCGTTGCACCACTTGAATAGTTGCTTGCCAAGGGGTCTGTGCACCCTTGCTGAGCATTTACAAACGTTGTGGCACATGCTAAAAAGCTTAAACAAATAATTTTTTTGACCAATCTTCTGTTTCTAGTGATGATAATAAATCCAATTCTGAAAGATAAGTTACCACCTTTTCCATGATTTTATTCAAGTCCTGCTGTTTATCATTCCATTCTGTTTGAGAAAGCCAACTTCTTACTTGATGCAAATCAAGATTATATCTCCAAGAAATGATTTCCGCTGTATTAATGGATTCCTTGGCTTTTTTTGACCTTTTTTGAATGACCTCAATGACTTTTTTTAATTCTTTTGGATGATTTTCAATGATTTCTTTTCTTGCGGCAATAACAAAGGAAGGCCAAGGCGTATAGACTTCGCCAATACGTTTACATTTTCTTTGATCAACATAAGGTTGCGTCGTATATTTCTCCCATAAAAAAACTTGCGCTTCTCGGTTCTCAAGAGCCCACAATCCTCCGTAAACATCTCCAACCACATTAAATTTCATTTTTTCTGATTGCAGCTGATTTTGATCTGCCATTACATAAGACATCAAATGTGAACCAGACGCCTCTCTCGAAATTGCAATGGTTTGGGCATCTAAATCTTTTATCGTTTTGAATCTAGATTTAAACGGGACATGCACTCCCCAACACAAAGGGGTGCTTACATAAACGTCTAATATCTTTGCGTCTAACCCTTGAAGTATAGATCTGCTAATGCCCTCGGTCAGTACGATCGCTACATCAATCGATTCCGTTTGAAGCCCTTTTATCATTTGGCCCGTCCCACCACTCATATCTGCCCAATGCAAAGCAATGCCTTCTTTTCTAAATAACCCTTCCTCAATGGCTATTCTCCAAGGATAGTTAAAGTGTTCTGGCACCCCGCCAACTTTTAGCCCTAACATATCATGCTGGTTTAAAGATTTGTTTTTCATATAGTGTTTTGTACTTGCCGTTTTTCAATAGTAACTCATTATGTGTCCCTATTTCCAGAATTTCACCCTTGTCCATTACAACAATCTGATCTGCTTTTTGGATCGTACTGAGCCGGTGAGCAATAACTACCGATGTCCTGCCTTTAGTAAGGTTAATGGTTGCTTCTTGGATAAGCATTTCAGACTCAGTATCCACACTCGATGTTGCCTCATCTAAAATTAATATTTGAGGGTCATAAACATAAGCGCGAATGAAGGCGAGTAATTGCCGCTGTCCAACAGATAAAACAGACCCTCTTTCTCCTATTGAATAATCATAGCCATTTGGCAGTTGAGTAATAAAATCATGCGCTCCCACAGCTTTTGATGCTTTTATGACCTCCTCTCGAGATATCCTCTCATCTCCCAGGGTTATATTATTGTGTATGGTATCCGAAAAAAGGAAAATGTCCTGCAAAACAATCGCAATATTATCTCTTAAATGAGCCAATTTAATTTCTTTAATATCTACCTCGCCAATTTTAATCGTGCCTGATTGGTGCTCGTAAAACCTACCCAAAACATTTACTATTGTTGATTTACCCGAACCCGTTGCACCGACAATTGCAATCATCTTACCCGTATCTATTTTTAGGTTTATTTGTTTCAGAACATCGGTGTTTTCTGTGTAGGAAAAGGAAACTTTATCAAAGGAAATGTCTTTGCGGAAATCAACCCTTTCGTTCTTACCTGATTCTTGTCGATGGTCATTACGGTCCATTATTTCAAATATTCTCTCGGCCCGGACAATACCCCGCTGTAGGACATTAAATTTATCGGCAAGCTGTCGTATGGGTCGATACAATTGGTAAATCCAAAGCGTAAAAGCTATGATTTGCCCATACATGGCTTGAATTTCTACATTGGTCTTTCCGCCCGCATTCAATGCTCCCCAAACCAATAAAAAGGCAATAGACAAAGAACTTAAAATTTCTACCACAGGGAAAAAGATGGAGTTTGCCCAAACCGCATTAATATGTGCTTTTCTGTGACCATTATTAATTTCAACAAACTTTGAATACTCCTCCTTATTCTTGTTAAAAAGTTGAACAATAGACATTCCTGTCAAATGTTCTTGAACAAATGTATTGAGTTTGGTAACTTGTTTTCTTTCGAGCTGAAATGCCGATTTCATCGCTCTTGCAAAAATCCGAGTTGCAAAAATCAAAAGGGGAATAGGGATTAAAGTCATTAAAGAGAGCTCCCAATTGGTGTAAAACATAAGGCTAAGCACCACTAATAAAGAGATTAGGTCTCTTGACATTTCCATAATGCCCGAGGAAAAAACCTGTGTTATTGCCTCAAGGTCAGAGACTACACGGGTAACAAGTGCTCCAATCGGCGTTTTATCGAAGTACTTCATGCGGAACGAAACCACATGAGAAAAAAGCTTCTTACGTATGTCACGAATAACCGATTGGGCCAATAAGTTTGAAAAGTAACTGGAAACAAATTGGAGAATCCCCTCTATAAAGAGTAAACCAATAATTCCAATGGACCAATGAAGAAGAAGCTCTTTGTTTTGAGTGTTAACTATATAGTTGTCAACCATCTTGCCAATCAAATATGGTCTTAGCGGGCTTAAAAACGAAAGCAACAGGACGCAAAAAGCAGCAAAAACAAAAACCTTCTTGTATGGTTTTGCATACATCAACAGACGCTTAAACAACGTATAATCGAGCTTCTTTTTGTTCATGAACCCACAAATTTAAATTAAAACACGTCACCCCCCTTTAATTGTTTAAAAAAACAAAGCCCTTTTCCGTTTAACTACTCAAGACTGTGTTCAGAATAAGTTCTTTGTGGAAGTTAATATTTTGTGTACTTTTGCCCTCTATTTAATTGAACAACTCATGGGTGTTAAAATATTTGCAGGTCGGGCTTCACAGCATATGGCGGAACACGTTGCAAAAGCCTATGGAACATCCCTTGGCAGTGTTAAAGTAAATGTATTCAGTGATGGGGAATTTCAACCTTCCTTAGAGGAGACTGTTAGAGGTCAAGACGTGTTTATCGTACAATCAACGATGCCTCCAACAGAAAACCTTTTTGAATTATTACTGCTCATCGATGCAGCAAAAAGAGCTTCTGCTAGAAAAATTATTGCCGTTATTCCATATTTCGGTTTTGCAAGACAAGATAGAAAAGACAAGCCTCGGGTAGCAATTGGGGCAAAACTATCTGCGAATATGCTTATGGCCGCAGGCATTGACCGCATTATGACTATGGATTTACATGCGGATCAAATTCAAGGGTTTTTTGAGGTTCCGGTTGATCATTTATATGCATCTACTTTATTTTTAAAAGAGATTGAAAAAATGGACTCCCAAAACTTAGTCATTGCTGCTCCAGATGTTGGAGGAGCCAAAAGGGCTAATTCTTACAGTAAAAAACTCAACTGTGGACTTGCTCTTTGTCACAAGAACAGAAAGAAAGCCAATGAAATTGCCGAAATGACGGTTATTGGGGAGGTTTCAGGAAAAGACGTTGTTATCATTGATGACATGTGCGATACCGCTGGAACGCTTACTAAAGCTGCTGATTTACTCATGGGTAAAGGAGCTAAAAGTGTTAGAGCTTTTTGTACACATGCCGTTCTTTCTGGTCCAGCATATGAAAGAATAAATAATTCTAAAATAACCGAGCTTATTGTTACGGATACCATTCCAATGACTCAAAAAAGTGATAAAATACGCGTAATAACAGCCGCGAATTTATTCTCTGATGTGATTTATAAACTGATTAATAACGAGTCGATAAGCGGACACTTTGTAATATCTTAAAAATAAATATATAATGAAAACAACACAATTGAGCGGTTCGCTTAGAGCGAACGTAGGGAAGAAGGACGCTGCTAGCCTTAGAAATGCTGGTATGGTTCCATGTGTACTTTACGGACAGGGAGAACAAACCCATTTTTCTGTAAAGTCAGTACAAATGAATAAAATTATTTTTTCGCCAGATGTTTTTCTAGTTGAGCTAGACGTCGAGGGCAAAAAAACAAAAGCAATCGTCCGTGAAGTTCAACAGCATCCTGTAAAAGACACGATACAACATGTTGATTTTTACGAATTGAATGAAAGTAAAAAGGTAAGAGTGAGTCTTCCCGTTAGAACCACAGGTTCTGCAAAAGGTGTATTGAATGGAGGTCGTCTAAATATGGCTTTTAGAACATTAAACTGCTATGGTCTAGCGTCTGATTTACCAGATGCAATAACACTTGATATTTCTCCGATTCGTATCGGGCAAGGAATTACTATTTCCGAAATAAAGATTCCTGGTGTTACCATTTTAGATCCAGCGAGTGCAATGGTTATCTCTGTTAAAATTTCAAGAGGAGCGGTTGATGATGAGGAAGAAGAAGGTGAAGAAGGTGAAGAAGGTTCTGAAGGTTCTGAAGGTTCTGAAGGTGGAGAAGACCAAAAAGAAAGCGAAAAAGCTGAATAAATTACTTTTAAAAAAACATAAAAAGCCGCTTCGCGCGGTTTTTTTTGTGCCAATTTATCATAAATATAAGATTAGTGAATTTAGTTTTGCTTTGAAATGACTAAATTCGTTTGTTCCCCATGGCAAAGAATAACTCACTCATTATCATTCCTACCTTCAACGAAAAAGAAAACGTTGACAAAATGATTGATGCTGTTTTGGAATTGGATCATTCTTTTCATGTGTTATTCGTTGACGACAATTCCCCAGACGGCACAGCCGATATTATTTCAAAAAGAATAGCAGGGTCGGCAGGACGCGTGCATTTAGAAAAAAGAAAGGGGAAACAAGGGTTGGGAACGGCTTATATCCATGGATTTAAATGGGCAATCAAGAATCAATATGAATTCGTATTTGAAATGGACTGTGATTTTTCTCACAATCCGAACGACTTAAATCGACTCCAACAAGAATTAAAAAACGGGACAGATCTCGTTATTGGATCCAGATATTGTAGTGGGGGCAAGATTAAAAACTGGCCATTCAAAAGAATACTAATGTCTTATTTTGCAAGTGTTTATGTGCGACTAATCCTTTTTATTTCGATAAAAGACACTACCGCCGGGTTTAAAGGATATCGCATTGATGTACTAAAAAAAATAAAACTTGACGACATTCATTTTAAAGGATATGCCTTCCAAATTTGCATGAAATATGCAGCATTAAATCATAAGTTTAAAGTAAAAGAGATTCCCATTACTTTTGTTGATAGAGTTCAAGGTGTATCTAAAATGAGTACTGGAATATTTAAAGAAGCTTTTTTTGGGGTTTGGGAAATGAGAAGAATGAAATTATGAGTAGTTACCTATTAAAAAACGGCATCGTTGTAAACGAAGGAGAGTCTAAGCATCAAGATGTTCTTATCAAAAACAATCGGATTGAGGAAATGGGTACAGACCTCTGTGATGATTCTGCAACTATTATTGACCTATCGGGTAAATTTATTATGCCCGGTTGCATAGATGATCAAGTTCATTTCAGAGAGCCAGGGTTAACGCATAAGGGGAATATCTATTCTGAGTCAAGAGCTGCTGTTGCTGGAGGGATCACCTCTTTTATGGAAATGCCCAACACCAGCCCTAATGCCACTACCCAAAAGCTATTAGAAGATAAATACCAAATTGCCAGAACGAACTCTATTGCAAACTATTCTTTTTTTATGGGTGCGACAAATGATAACCTCGACGAGGTGCTTAAAACAAATGCGTCGGAAGTTTGCGGAGTTAAAGTTTTTATGGGCTCTTCCACGGGAAACATGCTTGTAGATAATGAAAAAACATTGGCGGGTCTTTTTTCCAATGTACCAATGCTAATTGCAACACATTGTGAAGATGAGCAAACCATTCAAAAAAACTTAGCAGAAGCAAAGTTAAAACATGGAGTTGAGATTCCAATTGAGCTCCACCCAATCATTAGAAATGAAGAAGCCTGTTTCCTTTCTTCTTCACTTGCTGTAAACCTTGCAGAAAAGCACGGGGCTAGACTTCATGTCTTACACATCTCGACTGCTAAAGAAACTGAATTGTTTAAAAACCATTTATCCTTAAGAGACAAAAAGATAACAGCCGAAGCCTGTGTTCACCACCTTTGGTTTAGTGATGAAGATTATACCTCTAAAGGGACTCTGATTAAGTGGAACCCAGCGGTTAAAACCAGTGCAGATCGAGACGGAATATGGAAAGCATTATTAGACAACCGTATTGATGTCGTAGCCACAGATCATGCTCCACACACCATTGAGGAGAAAAAAAACAATTACTTAAACGCTCCTTCAGGCGGCCCTCTTGTTCAACATGCTCTAATAAGTATGATGGAACATGTGAAAACTGGTAAAATTACAATAGAAAGGGTTGTTGAAAAAATGGCTCATAATCCCGCTATTCTTTTTCGAATCAAAGAAAGAGGTTTTATCCGTGAGGGTTATTATGCAGACATCGTTATTGTTGACCCTAATCGCTCCCATTCAGTTCATCAAAATAATATTTTATACAAATGTGGGTGGTCGCCATTTGAGGGGTATACCTTTTCAAGCGCAATAGACCGGACCTTTGTTAACGGCGAAATTGTATATGAAAACAATAAGGTCATGGTGGGCGCAAACGGAATGCGTCTTTCTTTTAATCCCGCTCATTAATGAA
>Ga0209832_1001471_pt1 | contig 12865 bp, 18 predicted proteins | sample COGITO_mtgs_1104_2_FD_185516 | JGI IMG/M metagenome (GOLD analysis project Ga0209832, IMG submission 185516) | Pelagic marine microbial communities from North Sea - COGITO_mtgs_110407 (SPAdes) (version 2) | ecosystem: Environmental > Aquatic > Marine > Epipelagic ...
TAATAAATATCTCGCTCAGTTGTTTTTTGACTTCTTTACGGACAACTAATTCAATTATATTTTTTAACTTACTTTTGTTCATTACTACTCCTTGTTATTATAAATTCTTTTGTGCTTCACCACTCGCTTGCATTGTTTTGGATAATGCTTCACCTGCAACTGCTGCGGTTTCTTTTGTTGAAACATCTATTTCTTTTTCAGCTATACTTATACTAAATCCATTTGCAAATCCACCTTGACACTTTTCCTTAAATTTTCTTGCATCATCTCTCCAGGCTTTTCTGGCATCTTCTTGTTGTTCGAAAGGTAATTGTGCAATTGCTTCATATTGGGATTTTAATTGACCAGCCTCTTGTTTTAATTCAGGACCATTTGCGATTGAACTTAAATCACCACCATTGGCTTCAAAGTCATTTAGTGTAGCCTCCATTTGAATAAAGTCGTCAATAGTTAAAGACTCTAATTTTGAATAAATTAATGTTTCAAAATATTCTGATGGATTTTCTGCAATAGCTTTGAATTCTTCAAATTGTGCTTTTGCTACTTCATAATCCTCTTTCAACTTATCTACTTCCTCTACAAGGTCTGTTAAATTACTTAGTTTTGATAATACATCTGCCATACCTGGTATAGGATTAAAAGCTTCTCTTAGTTCATCAATCGTATATGTTTTCCAATCATCAAAGTCTAACCATTTTAAACTTACGATTAGTTTGTTTGTTTCTAATGCTGTTTTTGCATTTTTTATTGCTACTTTAATATTCTTAAACCAAAGTGGATTAGGTGTAGACCTTGTTCCTGGAATAGCTGCTGGAATCAAACTATTTAATGTTTGAATATATTCTAAAATATTTTGTCGGTGGTCACGAGCTAACTTACTACCTCTCTCAACAATTCCACTTGGTAATAATAAAACATTACCTGATTTTAAATCTTCTTTCAAACGATAAGTTGTTTGAACTTGTTGAGAAAAAGATTTTGAACTAATACTAACTTGTTCTGAATTTTTTATTTGAACTTTTGTTCCTTTGATATGAACATTTCCTTTACCAGCAAAAATAGCTATATCATCTTCTTTTGCATACATAACTATTCTATCTGATTTCATAAATATTGATGGGTTTGTAAACTTACTTTCAAATGGTGACCTATCCTTCATTTTATATCTATTATCATTTGATAACTCCATTTGACTTCCAATAACTTGAATTCTTTCATCATACATTGGTTGTTCATTTGTTGTAAGATGAATAATACTATTTGAATCTGTTTCGAGTGTGTGTGCACCGATAAAGACATTACCAGAGTCGTTTCTTGTTTCCATATCTAAACCACGATATTTTTTTACTGATTGGTTAGATGATAGTTGTATATAATTATTATGTCTACCTTGTATTATAGTATCACCTGGATTTACATTAGATTGTTTATTGACTTCTGGCATAGGTGCAATTCTGGCATTCTGTTTATTAACTTTTTGAACACCTTTAATATTATTAGAAACGTTTGCAAACTCCCTATCTATATCTGCTAATGTTGTTCGTTTGTCAAATTCACGTTTATCAATACTAACATCTTTTGTTCTTTTTGCATTAGTTATGATTTCTGTGTTTGGGTTCAAAGCTGAGAAGTAATATCTTGAATCATTAAATTCCATACCGATAACAAGTTCACCTGGTAAAGGCATTTGTATAATGTTAGAGTTTATTGGTTTGAACTCTCCATTAACACGAGCGTCACCTTTTGATATATTGTATTCTGAATAAATATATCTACCAATGATTTTACCAAACCCACTTCCATCAGATTCTTCTATAACTTCTATTACTTCAACTGGTTCTATTTGATGAAAGAATTCTTTCTGAACTAATTGTTTCATTTTTAGACGCAATAATCTCTCATCAACTTTTCTGTTTGATGAAGAGTTGTCCTCTAACCGAACTGTATTTTTTTCTTTGGTTTCTCCACTTCTACCTGGAGACTTATCAAAGTAAGCCATTTAACTTTCCTTACTGATAGAACTTTCTATTTCGTCTTTCTTGATTTGTAACTCTTGAACATCTGTTTCTATTGCACTCATCAGTTGTTCTTTTTCTGCTTCTGATAAACCGAATTCACTATCGTCAGATGTTATTCGTTTTTCAGCTGCTGTAATTCTTTGAACGATTGTTGCCAACTTAACAAGTTGTTCGTCGTTCTTTACATTGATTTCTAAATACTCTTTCAACATAGGTATAATCTGAACGGCTGTATCTCCGTCCTTAATAAATCCGACCACCTCTTTCATCAATACTTCTAATTGCTTTTTATTGGTGTGGGAATTATCATATATGTCCTTAAAGACATCTGATAGGGTTTTACCCTTGAATATTTCGTAATCGTTTGACATAGTTTTTACCTAACAATAAATAGTGAAATGTTAAAAAATAGGGATATATATTTATATATTGATTAATATTTTCAAATATTGCTTATAGTTATTATACGAAGTCGGAAAAACTCCGATTTTTATTCATTAAAGGGGGAAACTAAATGAAAGACACAATCAAAATGATTATGGAAGGCGTAACTGGTATTAAAGACCTATTGCTTCACATAGTCGGCTTAGGTGTTCTCGTACAGTTAATATTTGTAGGGGGATTCTTAGGTATGGATATTGTTGGTAATTTGATTAGTTTGGTAAATACTTTCGCTAACGCGGGATTTGCTGGATTTATATCACTAATTGTGATACTCGGATTACTTAACAAATAAAGGTGGATTAAAAAGGGGAATAGAAATATTCCCCTTTTTTATTTTCTACCTAAAATCTTATAACACAATATATCACAACGAGTTAACTTAGGGTGAATCCCATTGTAAACTTCTGATGTTAATTCCAAATTATAATATTGATTTAACATTGTGTTCAACATATTGATGTATGGTTCTGAAGTATAAGGTTCTCCACTCCATAATTCTAACACCACATATCTATCAAATGTATCTGGTAGCATCAACAACTTCTCAATATCACCAGTTAAAGAACTACTTGCAACCGAAGTATCTGTAAATGGATTAATATACGCTTGTGATGCTGATGGATTAAAAAGTTTTCCTAATGTGTATTCATCAAGAATTCCTCTATCATACATTGTTCTAACTTTTTTATACTCCATTACAATATTGCCATTTCGGTAATCTAATCTCGGTGAACGTTTGATATAAGATGGAAGTTCACATAACTCCTTGTAAGGAACTTCGAACTCACCACCATATTCAGACATAACTCCTTCAAGAGTTTCACCTTCGTTGACGTGAACGATACCTTCAGAAAAGAATCTACCTTTTGAATCTTTTGGTGCGTTTTCACCAAGGTAGTTGTTTTCTAAATCGTTAAGTATATTTGGATATTCATTTATTATTTTTCTCATATTACAATCTACGAATAAAATTTGTAAAAGTCAAGTGTTTTTTACCAAAAATCGTGATTTTGTTTTCGTGGTGTAAACTTTCGTTTACCCATAAGTTCTTTAATACCCTCTGGTGTTTCATTAAAGGCTAAAGTCTGTTTTGGTAATGACATCACTTCATTGTGAAAGGAAATTTTTGCTTCTTTATAATGATATCCTTGAGACATTTCTTCAACTATCTTTCTTGCGTCTGGTTGTCCTGTATATGGATTAACAAACTTTTTATACATTTGATTTTTTATTTTTTCAAGTAGAAGATTTTCCTCTCTTGTAACAATCGTTGTTAATATTTGAAGTGAATAAAAGTCTTCAATATTTGAGTCTTTTGTTACGAAATCTTTTTTTTCGTCAAAATTCCAACGACCTGAAATGTAGTCTTGGATTGTCATTTCAACAAAAAGACTGATGGGTATTATGTGTTCAATATTAGGTTTTTTATTATCATCACTTACATCAACAAGTTCATAACATTGTTGTTTATCGTTGTAAACGGTATTAATATTTTTACTTATTAACCCAGTCGGAATACCTTTTCTACCTCTACCCCAATCTCTAAGTTTATTGTATAAACTTCTTTTCATACCTTGTAGTCTAATTTTATTATCAAATATACTTATGTCATCTAATGTTTTTACAACTCCGGAAAACCTATTAAAATAGTTTGCCTCCATTACGTATTTTTTATCATCACCATCTATCGTATCATTGTCTATATAATGTTTTATATCTTGTAAACCGGTTAAAAGTTTAGACCTTTCTCTTGCAGTAAACCTATTTGATAATCTTGAGTCTGATAAAAAATACTTCATAAATTATCCCAACTACCTGTCCACTTGGTTTCTATCGAACCAGTAGCGAGATAATTTTTTTGTAAATTAACGTGATGTTTTTTTAGAACATTTATAACTCTTGTAATGTGTTGGGTGTTGGACCCAGTCATTTCTCTAATTAAAATATACAATGCTTTCTTATTGAAGTTCTCAATATTTTTTCTTTGTTCCATTAAATACAATACTGAATTAGCAACATCGATGTCTTGTTTTCTTTTAAATACCGTAGTTAGATTATTTGTCCAGTAGTCAATAAACATTTCCATATATTCTTTTTGACCCTCTAAAATATCCTCTCGTCTTGTTTCCCACATCGCATCTCTTTTGTAATCAGTTACGGATTCATCATCGGTCTGTTTAAGTTTTTTATAATTATTATTGTTGTGTAAGATGAGATAGTTCTTAGCGACGATACTGAAATAACTAAATGCTTTTCCTTTACCTTCAGTAAACTTATGCATATTCATATATAAGAAACTTACGACCTCGTGAATAACATCTGTACTCGGAACATCAAAGTAATAAAACTTAAATGTGTGAATGATATTTTCTGCCAACTTTTCAAATGGAACTCTAATGTGTTCATTATAAATTCTCTCTCTCATATGTGGACGAGTTTCTTTATTGTGTCTTATGATTGCGTCTTCTGTTCCTTGATGAAAGTAATATCTTGGTGAACCTTTTTTTGCTTTTCTTGGCATTATATCTCCGTTTCTGTTATTTCGTTTAACTCGTCTACTGCTTCTTTGATTGCTGTGAACACTACACCGATTTCATCATCAGCTTCAAATGTTCCTTTATCATCAATTTCTTTTAGTGTTGATTGTGTTTCGTTGATTCTATCAACATATCCCTCAATCCAAGTTTCTAACCTTTCGGTTTTTCTTGTAAGATTAAATATAACATATCCTTCGACCAAAGTCAAGAGAATAAATAAAATTAAAAAATAAATCATTTTTTACTCTCCCCAAATAGTTCGTTAAATATATCTTTCGGGTCCGTTGACTTGGTGAACTTTTCTTTTACCTCATTATCAACTGCCTCTTTTATTTTATTAACTGATTGTTCAACCTTTTTACTTTCTACTTTATCACCTAATCTCCACTGGTCAGATTCAATATGTGTTGCCATCATATCTGCTTGGTGTAAAATGTATGCTATGTTAGACTTTAATCTAAAGTCTGGATTGAAACTTGTAAGATATTTTTTGTTTGCTTCTTCATACATTCCGTCAGTTAACATCAAACCAATATATTCCCACTCGGATATCTTGATACCAAAGTGTTGTAACAAAAAGAATGCTCTATCTGTTACGACCATATATTGTAGTTCTGGATTATGTGTAAATATACTTCCTTGATTCTTACGATGCCAATCTGATTCTTGTGGTATATAATAGTCGTGTTCTAAATCACCAATCTTCCCCAAGTCGTGATGTAAGGCTGCGAATATTAATTCTTCATTTGTAAAGTTTATCTCAGCACCATTTTGTTCCCACATATCTCTAACTTGTTGTGAAAACTTTATAACGTGTAAGATGTGTTCTACATAACCACCTACCATAGCGTTGTGAAAATGTGCTTTACCACTTGCGGGTGCCATACACATTCTTGTTTCAAAGTAATCATACATCTTGTTTAGTTTTTCTAATCTATCTCCACTAAATGTATTATTTATAATACCTCTAAGTTCTAACCAATTATCTTGGATTTGTTGTTCATTTAATTGTTTCATATCTGCTCCTAAAAGAATTTATTGATTTTACTATTTTTTTCATACTTAGGGTCTTTCTCAGATACTCCAAGTGGGTCACCCTTATAATCTACATTACCTGCTTCATCGATGAGTTTTTGAACTGCTTTTTTATTCTCATCTGGAATCCATAAGAAAGTATCATCTGATGTAGGTGTATCTTTTGCACCCTTATCCAATACCCATTGTCTCATACCTTCCCAAGCATTACTTTTATAAAGTTTTCTGTGAGAATTGTAAAGTAGATTCTTCTTATAACCATTTCCTTGTAAGATATGATATAACCACTCAATACCATATTTGGTTCTTGTAGTTTTCTTTTTCTTACTATTGTCTAAACAATGAATTAAATCTCCCACAAGATTTTCTTCAAATATTTGGTCGTGTGGTGGAAGTTCCCAATTAACTTCTTTACCTTCTGGAATTTTGTTAATCATATCAAGAAACTCTGTTTTGTTTTTAAAGTATAACGGATAATCATCTCCCAACACATATTTGTGAGTATCGTGTTTAAATACTAAACTTGGTTTCTTTAACTTAACTGCGTCTTGAACTGACAAGTTCCAAGTCATATAATTATCAACAAGTGTTAATGTTGCAAATGACTTCTCAATCAAGTATCTATAATTACCACCACTTGGTAAACTCTGCACGTGCATCCAACTTGGTGCTGGTGCTCCTGCTAATGGTTTCTTTGCTTGTTCATCAGTAATCCAAACCAACCACTCATCTCTATCCAAGTCTTTTGTATAGTCTATAAGTTTTTCTATACCAGTTGAGTTATTCCATCTGTGATTAAACAACAAGATTTTTTTATCTGTTCCTAAATCAAATGGTTCTGATTCTGGGAAATCTCCTACTCCTAATGGAAAGTAATTTACTTTCTCTTTCATAACTTCGTCATTGACATCAGTTACGGTGTATTTAGTTTTACCTGTAAAGTTAGATTTCATATAATCAAAACTTACTGGACTATGGAAGTAAGAACGATAAGACATATTAATTGCTTCTAATTGTCTGTAAAACCCTACTGGATAAGATGATGTAACTCTACTCTTCTCACAATCAACCCAGTGAAAGAAATTAAATCCTTCAACTGACATACCATATCTACCAGTAAAGATTGCATTAAATACATTGTATAATAATTCTGGTTGATGATTGAAAACAAAGTCATAATCTTTTGCTCTCCAATCTGTTTGATTAGTAAACTTTCTTCCGTGAAATTGTCCACGATTAGATAGAACCGATTGAGCATAAGGAAATGGTATCTTTGTAACATTATCACCTAAGTCTGGTATTTCATTATGTTCTGGAACTAAAATTGTATGATGACACATTGGTAAAAACTTAATTGTTTTCATCATAACTTTGTAATTTGAATCTGCGTGATGTAAGAACTTTTTACTTCTCCAACGCACTGGGGACATTATATGTAGAATTCGTCTACCATATAACCTATGATTATAGTCTTTATAACCCATTTTACTTCTCCTATATATTTTTCAATTGTTAATTATTTCGTCTACACATATAAATATAAATAACTTTTTTCAAAATCAATTATTTTTTTCTGTAATAAATTTTATATCTTCGTTTAGATTTGCTTTCTTGATTTTAGCATCTGTAAACTTATATGGTTTGGTTCCTGGTGACTCTAAGATATCAATACGATTTACAAATCGTTTATTCATTGTATCCTTAACTTGATACACTCCGTCTTTACCACCGGTTCCACTCAATACAATAAAGTCTCCGTAATCTAACCAACCACCCCAACGTTTCAATAGATTACGACTAACCGCAACATACTTGTATTCTGATGCTTTGTGTATTCTGATTTTAGTTCCGTCTGCCAAGATATCTGGTGTTCCGTCTGTTTGATGTTTGACTGGATGATACATTGTAACAACAACATCAAGTCCGTCTAATCTATAACCATTTTCTAATTCGTCAATTCTTAATTGTAGTCTAACTCTATCGTCTTCCAATGAATCAATTGTTGCCATATAATATTCACGATAACCTTTAAATAAATCTATCCAGATGTATCCATTAAATATCATAAAAATTGTTAAAAATATAATAAAGTTTTTTTTCATAGTTTCCGTCCTTTTATAGTAATAACTATTTACTTCCTACTTTTTTGATAATGTAATCTACCATTTTTTCTGCTACATTTATTTTAGTGTATTGTTCCATACCTTTAAATCCTGGTGCAGAATTAACTTCACAAATTACATATTTGTCTTTATCAAATAACAAGTCTACACCTGCTATATCTAAGTCTAAAAGTCTTGCACACTCACCACCAATCCACTCAATGTCCTCGTCGATTTGATATGGAATTGCTTCTCCACCTCTTGTGATGTTTGCTCTAAAGTCTCCGTCTACTGATTGTCTCATCATACAACCAACGACTTTTCCGTTCACTACCAATACTCTTAAATCTTTTCCTAATGAATCCTCTATACATTCTTGAATAATAATGTTGTATCGTGCATTAGATAGTTCTGCCATTTTCATTATTTGTGTAAATTGTTTTCTATCCTCAACCATAAAAACACCACTACCATACGAACCACTTAAAGTTTTTACTATCATTGGATACTTGATATTGTCCTCTACTAACTTTACATTAATGGGATGCTTTACCAACATAGTTTTTGGCACCGGTAAAGATGACCTACCTAATATTTGTTGTGAATATAATTTGTCTTTAACGTTATCGATAGCATCACTTCCATTAATCATTGTAACACCTAATTGTTCTAAATGTCTGATGATTGCTTTAATGAAGTATGTGGTTCCACTTCCGGTTCTCGGTAATACAAAGTCTGGAAGTGTTCTTGGTGCACCACCAACGATAATAGATTTCCTATCATCTCTATCGACGAATATATCTACTTCTTGTGGATTGACTACACGAACCTTAACATCTCTCGACTCAAATTCATCTACAAGTCTTTGGACTTCGTGGTTTTCACCTAATTCTTTTTTATGTATTATCCAACCATTCATTTTATAAACTCCCTAATTGCTAATTCCTTGTGTTTTGCTTCTACCATAATGTCTACTTTATTACCATAAGTGTTTGGTAATTCTTTAATCAAATCTGAGTGTGCTTGTGGTTTGATTGATTCATTGAGTTCGTGTTCTGCTTTTGATTCTGAATAATGAACTACTGGTGTGATATCACCCCAAGTAGATAATGCCATTTCCAATGCTTCTTGTTCTGTTTGTCCACCAGTATTGAATTTGTAATGATGATAATCAAACACGATTGGTATTCCGATTCGTTTGTGAATACCTTCGTATAAATCTTTTACTGAATACATTGATGCCTTGTCGTCGTTCTCGACGGTAAGTCTTGTCTGAACTGACTCTGGTAGTCGTTCAAAGTTTTTACAAAATCTGTCTAATGCAGATTGTTTATCTCCATACACACCATTACAATGTATGTTGAGTTTGTTGTAAGGTGTTCTTGATAAACCCATAAAGTCAAATATGTCTGCGTGAATAGTTAAATCTGTGATTGTGTTCTGAACTACATTTTCGTTTGGTGATACCAATACATTGAAAGGGCCTGGGTGAGATGTAATTCTATGACCATACTCTTTTGCTTTTAGTCCAGCGTTTTCTAACCACATCTTTATAAAGTCAATATGTGGAACACTATCCCAATCTTGATAATATTCAGAAGCCCAAGGAAATATATCTGATGACATACGAAAGAACTTAATATTGTTTTGTTCATTCCAATCAATAATTTTACTTAGGTCAACAACATTTTGTATAATCAATTCAGACGCATAGTCTACACCCTTATCGTGAAATGTTTTCTTAATCATTGTTCGATTGGTTGTAACTCTATCATCACCTTTACGGGCGTTGAGTTCCATATTGATACACGCATAACCTAAATTCATAATTCTAATATAACCTTTTTATTTTTGTTTGTCAAGTCTTTTTTTTATAACATCTTGTTGATGTTGTTCTGGTGAGATGTAAACACCTTTACCATAATCATTTAATAAAGACTTTTCTAATTTAAGTCTTTCTTTATATTCTGTAAATGATTCTCCTTCTAATCGTTTATCGCCTTTTAATAACTTTCCTATTTGTAACCTTTTACGCATCATTTTTCTACATCTCCCATTAAGAATTTTCTTTGTTTTTCTAAGTCTTTGTTTAATTTTCTTTGAGCTTTTAATTTCTCTTTATGACGAGCAACCAAGATTTCATCTCTGGTCTTTCGTTTAACTTTCTTTTTAGGTTTAACCTTAGTCGGTTCTAATGTTCCTTTTAACTTCGGTTGTTCTTTACCTTTATGAAATACGTTCCCGTCTTTATCAACGAACTCGTTCATAAAGTGCCAACCTGCCGGACGACCAGTAGATTTCCTTTGTCGTTTTTCTTTGTACTCATCTGCGAATTGTTTGTAGTGGTTTGAATCAACACATCTTGAACATCTAACTGATTCACAATCTTCACCGACATTACGAACTTGTCTACCACAACTACAATCCATATATCTTACATTCTCTGCGAATGGAAATATAGTTTCCTTTTTGACTATATAACCACCATTTTTTTGAAATCGTTCCATATAACCTCTCTATGCTTGTGCTATTGAACCCGAATACATCGCTCGTTCAACAACTTTTTCTTCAATTGTTTTATCTATAAATTCTTTTACTTCTTCACGGAATGCTTTTTCAGCTTCCATATCTTGTTCGATTAAATCTTCAATCAGTCTACCGACCATAGATAATGTTTCTTCATCATTATTTTTTCGTAGATTATCCTCTATCTTTTCTAATTGTCTAACTAATTCTCGTAAATTCATTTCTTTTCCTAATTAATTTATAGTTCTAATATACAACATTAAATGTCGTATGTCAAGCTTTTTTTTTATTTTGATGAAGTTACCATCCAATGACACAAACCAACTATCAATATAAAACTCCACAATTGTGGTTAAAGCCGGATACATTTGGAATATCGGTAATGGTTCTGGCACTATCTTTCTTTAACTCTATTTAATAATTTTTTAATTCTCATTTCTCTAAACCACACTTTATCTTCTGAGTGTCCAGGATTTTGTTTCGTTCGATACAATCGTTTTTGTAATTGGTGTATCTTTGCAAATAATTTATACTTGTATTCAAATTTCTTACTCATTGTATTCTCCTGTTGTATAGTTAAATTCATTTAATTCTGACTCCACCCTTTCCTGTTGGTTGTGGGTTTGGGTCATTTTCTTCTCTTGGTTCATTTGGTTCTACATCATAATGCAATCCGTCATTTCCGTTTTGACCTATGATATCCATTCGTTCATCATCTTCTATTAATGTTGGTTGTGAATAAATATCTCTCCAATTATCGTGTTGGGAAGCAGGTTCGTTGCCAGGCGTATCTGGAAGCTTTTGCTCTTCTTTGTTCCTATCTATGAGTGCCTGATTATATGCTATGACTAACATAACTGCTAACGGGTCAAACACAAAGATAAGAATAAAGATAAAGAACTTCACGACGGTATCTATGTCGGTACCGAAGGTTCTTGCGAGATAAATTGCTGGTCCTACATCAACACCAGTCGATACTAATCCAATTTCTAAATCAGCTCTTGTCTTTTTGTAATCCAACAACTCACTATTGATTTCTAAAATCTGTGGATTGTAATCTTCTCTTAGTTTTCGTTTTGCCGTAATATAATTGTCTGGTAATTCAGATATAGCAACTTCTAATTCTTCTTTCAAGAAAAACTTATCTTCTTCTAATTGTTCTATTCGTTCTTCAATCGTTAATAATTCTGTTGATTGTTTTTCAAATTCTAATGTTGCTCCTTGATAAGCATTACTTAGATAACCAAAGATACCTGCTGATGTAATGAATATCAATACAATAGTTGCTAAAGTCATATAGACTTTTTGAAACCAATTAATTACTTTCCAATAACGATATAAAAATGATGCCGTAACTAATTTACCTAATTCTAATGTACTTGCCATTATCACTACCGAGATAAAAGCACCACTAAATAGTTTTGCTAATCCATAGACCGAGAATGCTGCAGCACTACCTGCGATAAGTAATGCGGACAATCCAATCCAATAAATAAAATATTTTGAGTTTTCCATAATTTTTTCTCCCACCTTTATTATAAATATTACCCTGGTGGTTTAATTGTAGACAATATATATTGTCGTAATCCTTCCCTTTCGTTTGGTTGACAATGTACCCAAGTCCAAGCAGTTGTTGTTTTGATTTTAGTAATGGTGTGTACGACTGCTGTACACTGCTTTGTTATTTCGTCAATCAATTCATTTGTTAATTCAAAATCTATTTCGAGTTCATCTGCCATTTCTAATAATTGTCCGAAGTCATTGTTCTTATTGGCTTCTGCTGCTAACTGAAACTTTTTCTTATCCCCACCTTTTTTATCTGGGTGGACTTTGTTCGCTACCTTACGATATACTTTTTTCATAGTATCTTCTGATATGTCGGTTTGTATTTCTTCGTATGGGTCTTTGATGTCAACCTTTTCATCTTTGGGTGCTTCACTAACATCCTGTGAAAAGTCCTTATGAAACCTTAACAATGAGTTTTTATAAATGATTTTTGTTTCTAATAACTCTAATTGTAAATAACGAAGTTTTTGACGAACCTTTTGTTGTCGTAACTTTTTTAGTTCTTCCATAATAATAAGTAGTGTTTTAGCACACTAATCTGTCGATTATTTCAACTTCTTCCGATGACTTTACTATAATTCGTCACCTCATCTCATATCTATGAGTAATACTACCTTTGAGTCTACAACCTCGCCTA
>Ga0209832_1001487_pt1 | contig 12809 bp, 17 predicted proteins | sample COGITO_mtgs_1104_2_FD_185516 | JGI IMG/M metagenome (GOLD analysis project Ga0209832, IMG submission 185516) | Pelagic marine microbial communities from North Sea - COGITO_mtgs_110407 (SPAdes) (version 2) | ecosystem: Environmental > Aquatic > Marine > Epipelagic ...
GGAATCCCTGTTTGAAAACTTTCTGATCTTTCATGTTGTTGTACGAACTATCCCTGCCGTCGTAACTCATGCTCTTCAATTGTTTGTAGTGTTCTTCATTGTCCAACAGTATGGCACCGCCCCTTACATTGTCAAGCGGTTTGGTGTGTCCAAAGCTCAGGCACTGATATTGTCCCCTCCTGTACATGTCCGGCTTCAGGCACCTTGCACTGTCCCAAACAGGCGTGCCCAGGAACTGGTACTCATCACGCCAGGGTGTCATGGAGAACTCGTACTCCACACCTAGCAATTTCATTGTCATGGGAACACTGATGTAGGTGTGTGCCGAGAACCTACAGGTCTTTATTTGCAACAATCTGAAGCAGAGCTCTATGGCATGTGTGCAACAGTCCGTGGTCACCACGTAAGGTGCACCGGTGAAAGTTGCCAATTCCTGTTCGAACTTCCTAACTGATTCTGTCATAAACCTTGTCAGCCCACTGTTGGTTTTGCTCCGTTGTCATGTGGTTGGCCAGATTGATATCAAACTTGAAGTCAGACCCTGGGCGTTTGCCTCCCCAAGCGAACTCCAGCATGCTCTCATCAATGAACGTGCCTGTTTTCAGTTCTATGTTGCACTCCACCCCAGCGAGCTCGAAAGGCCGCATGCTCCACATCTGTATGATTTTTTTATCTTTCACCTTCGGCAGAACCATTTGATCAAACCATTGCAGGGCATATTTGTAAGCAAGTTCGTCCCTACGGAAGTCCTGCAAGTAAACATAATACATGTCCGCGGCCTTGAATAGATTTTGATCAGGTCCCGGGTATGGCACCGCCCCCTTGGCCAATGGCACCGAAGGATGGTAGAGCCGGTATGGCTCTGTCCAACAGAACACCATTGTGTCTGGCAACCTGTTGGCCTTCAGTAAAGTTTCCAATTCTATAAAGGTGTTCCATATGGACGCACCACCCCTGCCCCAGTGTGTCACATCGTGTCCCAACTTCTCTGCCAGCAACACACACCAACTGTGTGGATCCCGACTCTCGCAAAAACTATCGCCAAAATATCCTATTGTACTCATAATCTATAATAATCTAATAAATTTGCACACGTGACACTACCGTTTTTATCTAACCAAGAATCCATGTCGTCTTTGGCCCAGTGAAACTGTGGCATATTGTTTTCATAATAATAATCACCATAGTGTAAATCAACACTACAAGTGAATTTACATTCAGCAAAAGGTTCAAACATTTCATCTGGCCCTTTCACCTCACTAAAAGTGCCACGTGCAAACTCTCCTATAAAATTTTTGTGCATAATCAGATCCAATGGCGTGGTGCTCTTGCCGAGATACTTGGCCACCATTAAACGTGATCCCCCTGGATTAATTTGTATCTGGTTGTCTAACACTGTGCCAACTAAAGGATGTTTGATGTCGTTTGTTTCTAGATCTTTCATTAAGATCCTTATATGATGAAAAGTGTAATGTCTTGGAGATTGTAGGTACAGGGTTGTGTGTTTCTCCAATTCAGATTTCCATTCCATATCCAATGCTCTAACATCATATGAAGGAAATCTGTAAAAAACAAATCCATCGTTCCATAATTTGTCCAGCCATTCCTGCACACTTTTTTCGTTTGACACCATCATTATAGATAATTATCTACATACATTATGTCATACACTTACTCTGACTGGAATAACAAAACTGGGACCATACCGGTGAAATGGTCACCTGATCACTACGAATCTCTGCCCTGGTATGAAAATCCCGACAAGAGACAGGGATTTAGCACGGCCGAAGAGAATTACAGCATATACAAAGAGAGAATTGGTTGTTTGATACCCAAGTTCGAAGAAGTGGGCAAGGGTGTGTTTATTCCGGATGATATAGATGCTGTGTTTGGATACATCATGTCATACTTTGACCTCGATGATGCAGTGTATGCCTTCGCGAAATACACCCCTGGGCTGATACTTCCATGGCACAAAGACAACTATCCCACATACGCAAGGAACAAGAAGGCCGAGGTAAAAGACATTGTGCGGATAATGGTATTCCTGCACGATCCTGCACCCGGACATCAGTTGTGGATCGAAGATAGATATTGTACAGGCCCAGCCGGAACTTGGTTCAGTTGGCAAGGTGCAACAAAACACATGGCGGCCAATCTCGGAGAGACAGACAGGCACGTGATACAGATAACAGGAAAAATAAATCGGCTATTCTAAAAGTCCGCTGAGTCTTTGATCCGGCGTAAGGTCAGCAATCGCCACAGGTTGTTCAATATTCACCCCGGCAGTGGCCGCTTTTATGATTCGCACATTGAAATCATTTTCCCAACTTCTCCCACAAAGTTCGCAGGCCTCTTGTAGCCTGGTTGTCAATTGTGCCACACAGGCATTCAAATGTAATCCTAGTATTTTTACATCACCAAGAGAATTCTCTTGTATCCATTGCAAAAGTACTGATATGTTTTCTTGTTCTAAAATGTTTTCCTTAGTTGATCTATGATTCTTGAATTTTGCCATTACATCCTTTAGAGGATCGACTTGTACCATGTGTGATAAGATAGGCGTGTGCTTGTCTTCTACCTCTAAAAATTTATAGGCAGATTTGATAGCCTGTGACTCCAAAAGGGAAGTATGTGAATTCCAATAATGTAAAACTATGATTCCCCGCATTGTTACTATTGATTTGGTTTAAGTATTGTATGGCATTGATAACTACGTCCTGATACAGAGCGTGCCATGCCACCTTTACGTTTCAGTCTACCTTGATACCACGCCGCCTGCAGTTCTTGATTCCAAGCATGTTTGTAGAAGTGATGATGATTGTGTTCTAGCACAGGCATTAACTTTTGGTATACTTTCACCGGATCCTCTTGTGACAACTTCAGCATCGAGTCTAACAACATATGAACTCTTTTTCCAAAATCAGGTTCTTCATCGTATGATTCATCGATCACCGGTGAGAAGGTCTTGAATCCTAAATCTCTGAATGCCTTGAGGTGGTGCATGGTCCCAACTATCACGAATGGTCTTTTGGCCACTATTGGTTTGGCCTCCTTTTCGCTGAACATGGACATACGATTGTCTGATGGTATTACTGTTTCCACCACACACGAATAATGGGACTGGTTGTATATGCTAGGGTCGATTAGGTCACTGCATCGAAGATTATGATCTTCTGCTATGGATTGGGCACCTGACTTGCTGTCATTGGGACTCACAACATCAGGCCCCCAGTGGGTTATCCCTAATGCATGACAGGTTGAAAAAGTAACTGGGTCTACCGGATGCTGTTTCAATATTCCGTAGAGTCTTTTGTTATGACTACACATCAGTTCCCATTGATATTTCTTATCGAATGATTGTGACAGTTTTGTCAACAACGACCTACAGATGGGAAAGGTACGATAGATGTCATTGCCCTGGAAAAACATGTCATTCAAGTAATGCATCGGGCGGTTTAGGGGAACATGTGAAACTAGGTTAGCAAAGAATGTTACCGGATCTTTTTTGGAGAACCTGTTAATGAAATCGTCTGTGTAGTAGTGTGGCCCTTCCGGAACATTGTGTTCATGGTCCCATCCGTGCTTGATTTGATCTTTGTACATCACCAATGGTTCACCTAATCCTACGTAAACATGATCAGACAATGACATGTGTGTCCTGATCCTGGCCTCGAGTTTGGCCAATGACTCAAAGGTTGCATCAAAATCCTGCAGGAATGAATACTTTCTGTCACAAGAAGCCTGTGTAAACTTATCTAGATCAGTGTAGAGTAGGTCCTGAACATGTCGATCACGTACACAATAGTGGTGCCATTGTTTGTCGATGTATCTGGCTATTTCCATTTCTTGTACTTATCGTTATATTAGCACTTAAATATGGTTGTGAAGATATCCACAAAAAACGAATACGGAGAGCTCAAATCCATCATCCTGGGCAGTGTAGAAAACTTTCAGTGGCCAGAGAATGACAAGGAATTCAACGAGGGAATATCTCGATCCACATACCACGAAACACTCACACCAGGCAAACCGCCAGTGCATGTGATGAACGAGGCCAGTGCGGACTTAGACAGACTGTCATCGATCATGGAAGACCGAGACATCATGGTACACAGGCCCGTGATCTCGACGACGCATTGGGCCTACTCTGCCAGAGACATACTGCTGACCGTGGGAAACAAAATTATACAGTGTCCAACTCCGTTCTCTAGTCGTGCCAACGAACTTGAACTATATCCTTTCATTAAAGAGACAGAATGCGAAATAATCAAGGCCCCCAGACCTGAGACACACCAAGACCCCATCTTTGACGCGGCCAATGTGCTGAAGATGGACGATCGTTTGCTTTACTCACTTTCACACTCAGCAAACGAAGCCGGTGCGGATTGGCTACAACAACAAGTGGGAAACGAGTTCGAGGTAATCAAATGGAGAGTTGTAGATCATGACATCACGCACATTGATTCCACATTGTTGTCATTGGCCAAAGACACTGTATTGATAAACTCATCCAGGGTGAAAGACAGTCAATTGCCAGACTTCATGCAAAATTACAAAAAGATATGGGTGGATAACATAACCCCCGGTAACTTCCATCACTTTCCATATGCATCAAAATGGATAGGAATGAATGTGCTCTCACTAGACCCGGAGACTGTCGTAATTGACGAGATACAAAAGGAGTTGAAAGAAAATTTAGAAGCTCACGGATTCAATATAATTACTACATCAATGACGCAATCAAGGACACTAGGTGGTGGTTTTCACTGTGTGACCTGCGATATGGAAAGAATATAATGTTCAAGGTCACCCATCAATGGAATAAATTGAAAACATGTGTGGTAGGTAGTGCTTATCCGCCAGAACTGTTTAACTTCATAAAAGATGTCAATTTAAGAAAAACTTTTGAAACATTAGCCACAGAGACAGAGGAAGACATAAAAAAACTTGTCGCTTTCCTCGAAAAATTTGGGATAAATGTGGTAAGGCCAACTATGCCAAAAAACTTTGACAAATTCAAGATATCAAATGGATACATAGCACCTCCGTTAGCGGCAAGAGACTTCATGGCCATGATAGACGATAAACTTTACTATCCTGGATTACCTAATTTGAATCATGCCTGGATCGAGTTTGCTGGACTTGAACAAGTCCAATCACGAGATTCTCTTAAAGACGAAAAATTGAACCAACAATGGTTAGAATTTCAAAAGCAAGACAAATACATCTTTGATCAAAAAGTCAGTTTCTACAAGGACATTTTCACCCTCGCACTGCAACAAGGGAACCAAGTTATTGCTAGTCCCATTGATTACATGAACTCCTCATTCATCACGAGGATGGGAAATAGAATGATAGTAGGAACACAAAGTTACCATGACAATCATGACACCATCAAGAAAACATTTTCTCAGATGTTTCCAGACAAGGATATTCATATCGCATCAAGCGAGGGACATTCCGATGGATGTTTTACCCCAATGTCTGAAGACCTTATTATATCCGCCTACGACACTATAGATTACAGCAAAATATTCCCTAATGCGGAAGTTGTTTCTGTGCCGCCTGAGATTACTCTGAAGGACGACAAATTTAAAAAACAAATGACAACAGTAGAGCACAAATGGTTCCTGGAAGGCATGGAAAACAACAAAGATCTTGTCGAGATGGTTGATTATTATTTCAACACATGGATAGGTGATGTCAACGAAACTGCATTTATGGTAAACATTTTAATGCTTGACGAAAAAAATGCAGTGTGTAGCACAGAAAACAAGCAGGTCAGAGAGGCCATGCACAGACATGGCATTGAATTGCATGTATCTCCTTTCAGACATAGATGGTTCTGGGATACCGGAATACATTGCCTTACGCAGGATTTGGACAGAGAATAATGTTTGATATTTTTGACACAAATAAAATTATATATGCAACAAAAATAGGCTTCATAGGTCTGGGTAAACTGGGCATGCCATGTGCAGAGGCCATAGCAGATAAAGGGTTTGATGTCACCGGATACGACATAGTTCACAAGACCAGCAACAAGATAACAATAAAAGACAGTATTATGGAAACTATCAGTGACAGAGACATTGTGTTCGTAGCCACGCCAACACCACACGAGGATGGCTATGATGGAAGGACGCCAACAAGCCACCTGCCCGTGATGGACTTCAATTATGATGCAGTCAAAAAGGTGCTTGCCAAATGCAACGAACACATGGGATCAGAGCAGACACTGGTGTTGATATCCACTGTGCTTCCAGGCACGACCAGGAGAGAATTTGCACCTTTGATCACCAACACCAAATTGATGTACAACCCATATCTGATAGCCATGGGCACTGTGGCCAACGACATGATCAATCCTGAGATGATCATGATAGGGAGCAAGAACGGGATGGCCGGCAATGACTGCCGTGCAAGATCAGAACTCCTGGAGAGCTTCTATAATCAAGTGTGTGACAACTTCCCTAGAATGGAGTTTGGCACATGGGAGGAAACAGAATCAATGAAGATATTTTACAACACGTTCATCAGCAACAAAGTTTCTTTGGTAAACATGATACAGGACGTGGCACACAAACTGGGCAACATGAACGTAGATGTGGTCACACAGGCATTGGCCAAGAGTACAAAACGTATCGTTAGTCCTGCATACATGAAGGCGGGCATGGGAGACGGTGGCGCATGCCATCCCAGAGACAACATCGCACTGCGTTGGCTGGCCAAAGAATTGTCGTTAGGGTACGACATGTTCGAGAGCATAATGACGGCACGTGAAAAACAAGCAGAGGCCATGGCATTGGCAATACTGACCCATGGTAAAAATGTTGCCTTCACATCAGACACCTACAAACCAGGGACGGATCTAGTAGACGGTTCGAGCTCTCTTCTGTTACAACACTATGTCAAAAGACACGGTGGCATGGTCGTAGACGGCACCGACGACCCCGTCGAAGTAATTGTCAGGATACACGAGTCCGATCAAGTACAAGCCGACAGCCATACCATAATTTTTGACCCATGGAGAAGTTATCCCAAGTCCGACAATGTGGTCTACTACGGTTACCCTTCTAAATCATCCTCAGATTAAGATATAAAAGATTTATTATGAATTGTATCCTTCGTGTGACAGATCGGGATCATGAGGAGATGACTCAAGTTCGGACTCAACGTGTAGATCACACGCACCCATTAACCATGGAGACGTAAGTGAAAGTTTTAGATCTAATCTCACTGGTTTAGTATCAAAGAATTTTTTTCTGTTGTGTTGTCTTACACCCTCCGTCTGCCGATAAAAGAGAGCAACATCAGATTCAACAAAGTCTTGGCAGACCTTTGCTATCATTTCTATCCTTTTGTTGATGTCTGGTTCATTATCATAACTCTCATCTATCCATTTGCTGAAAGTCTGGTAACCCTGTGATCGCAGGTATTTGAGATATCCCACGGGGGCAAGTACAACGAAAGGATGTTCGGTCATGAGTGGCTTGTAAATTTTTTCGCTTAATTGATATGATATTTCCTCCATCACCGTCTCCATGACCACACTCAGTTTAGAGTTCTGGAAATGTGGCACGAAAGGTATTTGGCAAATTTTATATGGATCTTCCTTATAGCCCTCGATGTCCTCCTCGAGGTGGTATACACATTGGAATTCAGAGGCCTTGCAACTGACATAACTGTTGTTTAAAAGATCGAGTCTCTCCATGGCCTTGACCAATTCAATCCTCTTTAATTGCGGCCTGCCCACTAAAACCAAAAAGTCCTTTGTCTTGACATCATGATTTATGTTAGGCAAACTAGAATTGTTGTGTTGTATTTCGATACAGAAGTTGTTGTGTTGTTGGTACGGGAAGGGAAAGTTTTTGTCCTCTCCCTCGACCAACACAATGAACTTGTTTATGTTATTTCTTACCAACTTAACGAACCTTTCATCAAAGAAACGATGAAAGTTCATGTTTTCATTATGAACCACCACTAAATTTTCGCAGGCCAGGATTTTAGATTCCAGTTCGTTGAGACCCCTTTCGATATTTTCCTGGGTCTGCATAACTGTCATAAAGAGCTCAGTTTGCAAGATAGGAATATGGGTGTTCCTATTTTTGCCTAATTTATCCAACATAAATACTGGTACTTATCTACCAATAAAACATGGCAACAGAGTTCACACATAACGAACGTTTCAAGCGGATATTGGCCGACGGATCATGGTATAAGTTTACCAGCACAACAGACGCACAGGCCAAATGTGATTTCCACAACACATATCTTACCAGTGCCAGTCCCACGGTGACCTATGATCTAGAGGATTCGGGACAGACTCTGAAAGTCACACTGGAGTTTACCAGCGGTAATGCCCAACAGGCATGGTGGACTGCCGTGTCCAATCTCAACAAAAATGGCATCAAGTACTGTGCCAACGATATCAAATGGCAAGGTGCCGAGAAACCCGAGGCACTGCAGATGTTTGTACGTGATCATGTGCCCGGTGAAGCCGGCTTCACTGGATAAATAATCTAAGTAGACAGGAGAAAACAATGGCAGACGCATACAAACACAAGAAACATTACAGGGTACGAGCTGACGACAGCAGTATCAAGACGTTCACTTCGACCTCCAACGCAAACACGGTTATAGGTTTCACAAGTGCATTTGACACAAGTACTCCCACGAAGACGGAAGCCTTAGCAGACACAGACACCACCTTGGTCGTGACTTACGAGTTCGACACAGACGACGAGCAGACTGCATTCCAAACAGCGTTTGATGCCGCATGGGCAAACAGCCCCCACTCTCCATTCAATCCTGCTGATGCGACGGACAGAGTGGAGCACTTCAAGACCGAATGGTTAAATGAAGATGGCTCAGTGAGTGCAACAGAAGATCTGTAATAGCCACGTATGGCCATAGAATATACACACAAAGAATATTTCCAAAGAAGATTAGCAGACAGTTCAATATATACCTTCACTAGCGTTTCAGATGCACAGACCAAATGTGCTTTCCATAACACATTCTTAACAGACCAAACACCAAAGATAACATATGCACTTGCGGATTCGGATCAAACATTGGTAGTTACATTTGAATTCGATGACGACACAAAACAACAGGCGTGGAAGACGGCAGTGACAAATCTATCCGATAGTTCAACTGCATGGCGTGCCGGCGATATAGAATTTTACAAGATAGAATGGCTCAACAAAGACGGATCCGTATCATCGACAACAACTTTCTAGCACAGTCACAAAAAAAGGGCGACACAATCAAGCACCGCCCCTTTAGAATTAATTTAATTACGCAGAGTAATTAATTACTTTTCTTCCTGATTTCTTTAATAAAGAAATGATGTTTGACTTCATAGTCAAAGCAGATGATTTAGGTGCTGTACCTAAAACTTCTACTGTAAAGTCCAAACCTTTTGATAACAACTTGTTAGTCGCTGTTTTTCTTGCAGTGTTTTTTACTGCTAGGTTTTTGAACTTGATTTTACCACCGTGTACTTCACCATTCACTTTGTAAGTTGAAGCCGGTTCCGCAAATACACCAATTTGCTTCGCTCTTGATTTGAAGTTTCTTGTGTATACAACGTATTGTGTTGAGTTTGCCATGGTTTTTGTTTCCTTCTTAGTAGATGGAAAAAGTGTATTAAACATACCTGTTAGCATATTGTTTCCTTTTCCTTTATTGTTGTTATATGGTTACGTAACTCTGGAGTTTCAATCTCTGTTATCCTACGTTCCATGTTTACAATTATATACTACAAAGTGTATTAAGTCAACCGACTAGAAAATTCAGTGTTTATGGAGTCCAACGTGATGTTTTGGTAAAGTTTCTGATTGTGATCCAGGATACCTCCCATATCATTTTGCAGTGTTTTCAATTCGTCCAGAGTTTTTTCAGATATGCTGACCAACTGTTTTTTTATAAGATTGATTCTTTCTATCCCTTCATGGTTATCATATTCCTCAGACCAATAATTATTGAATGTTTTGAATCCCATTCTTCTCAAGTTCATAAGGAAATGCCTAGGCCCAAAAACGATGAATGGATTTTTAAGAGCGAGTGGCCTCGCAATCTTCTCTGTTGGTAAAAAAGTATCTCCTGAGTGCCAGGTTTCACAAACACAATCTAGGAAACCTTTCTGATAGAACTCAACCAGTGCATTTGTATCTGTGAAGTTGATGTATCCGTCGCTGTGTCTTTTGATATTTTCATTGCTGTTTACATATAGTGGTAAGCATTTTCTAAACCTGTCTATGCGTTTTACAGTCAGGTGATCTGTGATACTATCTGATGGCACGTATTTGTGCCAGTAGGTTATGTAACTTTCTTCCCTGTGGCCACTGTGTAAAAATTCGCCCAGTAAGAATCTTGGCCATCGATGGTTGCCAACAAATAGCATAAATTTTTTCTGCAGTCGTTTTACCCCTGGCTTGGCTGGCTTGAAGTGGAAGAACGGCAACTCGTTGAACCATTTCTTTATAAACACGCCCGGAACCTGTTGCACAAGGTTGTCTGTCTCTATGACAATGTGTTTGCTGAAGGGACTCTGCTTGACAAAGTCTATGATTTTCATATCGCCCAGTCTAAGGGTATGTAAGTCTGGTGCCTCATCTATCTTGATAGTAATTGGAAACTTTCTTGCTTGGCATCTCTCATTGAAACTTTGTAGAAACTCTCGCTCGTTATAAACGATATCTTCAACCACTTTCAGTCTAATAAAGGTCTCGTCCATCTAATCTTGTGCCATCGTTCCACAGGTTTCTGCACAGACTTTGTTGCACTTGTTGGTTTTCCATGTTTTTCTTAGCTCTTCGAATCCTTCGATGTGTACCTTTGGTCGGTCCACGTGTCCAAACCCGTGGTAACAACAGGGATATACTTCACCCGAACTGTCAACGTATAAACTTTTATTGACGAGTGTATCACATTGCATTTTTGTAATCTTGTAGGTCTCTTCTGGTAAATCATAGGGTTCATAACGCATCTTTAAATATTCTGCAACATCAAACTCGCGAGGTTTAGCGTCCTTGTCTGGCGGTAGGATCCAATGACTTATAGATTTGTCCGTCTGTATTGCGGGCATATTATTCCTTGCTTCATCACGCACAACAAAGTTGTTGAACCCCAGTGAATGGCTCAGTTCCCTCGCTTGTTTTTCCTGGTGCATGTTGTGTTGGAATCTTATGAATTGCCATTCTGCATCTCCGCCGGCCTCCGTGAATGTTTTCACACGTGATATCAGTTTGTGCCAATTTACGCCTTGCCTATATAAATGGTTTGTGTCTTCAAGTCCATCTATACCAAAAATTATTCGTGTGCCTTTTTGTGTGGCCAACTGCTTGTATGTGTCGAGCTTGCCTATGCTTCCGTTGGTTGCTATCTCCACTTCAATGTTGTCCATTGCAGACATCTCAGCGATGTCAGGATGCATCATGGGATCACCGTGATTACCACAGTAGAGAATCTTTGTCACATCTTTATATGTGTCAAGAAGTTGATGTAATTGCTCCAACCTAAGATTTTTCTCCTTGAAAAATCCTTCCAATGGGTATCCATAACCGTTACGTGGACATCCGGGACACCGTGCATTACAATAACTTGATGCTTCTATGTGTAAATGTTCTATGATCATCGTAGATCTTATTTTCTTATCTGGAAGTAAGAATAACTTGTTAATCTTTGTACGTGTTCTGTAACTTTATTCTCCATGCCATGCAGTTGTTCGGCATTGTTAAACATGATGTAGCCTGAATTTTTAGTAAAATCAAATGCTTTCCGGACCTCATCCTTGTTGTAAAATACCGTTCCAAGTTGCACCGGTGCATCTGATAGAAAAATTTGCATGACATAATCTACACCATCGTTGTCTACATGTTGAGCACAATCAAACCCTTGGTAGTCTAGCCAGAATCTTGTGTCAATCTGTGTGATATTTAATCCCACTGCCTTACCAATTACATCTCTTTTAAGGTTGTATTCCTGTTCTATGGCTTCGAACACCGACCCGGGTAACACCACGAGTCTTCTTCTTTTCCAATCCGCTTGCCATTCTTGTGCCGTATACGGCAGTGATTCCAATGCCTCACGTGATAGCCTCTCTATGGTTGCGTGGTCTAGCACATCCGTGATCTGGAAAAGATCCACTCTCGCATCAACTGGGTTGATATGCATTAGTTGTCCTTGTAGTCAGGCACCGCAAACAGGTCTATGCCCTCGTCCAACAGTTTGTTGGTCTCTTCCTTGGTGGGCCTGCCATAGAACTTCTGATCACGTTTACCTTTGGCCGCCTTCCTGGCCTCCTTGGCAAAGTTCTTACCAACGTCTTGGAAATCTTTCTTTATCTTCTTGTTGAGTCTACGCAGTATCTGTTCAGCACTTTCTCCCATCACCATGTAGTCGTCTGGAATCTGCTTCTTCTTGGTAGTCTTTACATTGGGTGCCATGATGGCCTTGTCAACGTCTGTGCTGTCACACATAGGACACTGGATCATTCCTCTTTTCTTTTGCCTGGTGTACTCTTTACTGCTAGGAAACCAACCTTCGAACTCATGTTGGCATCTGCATCTCAGTTGATATTTGATCATATTATTATTTACATTATATACTTGACTATCAACACTGTCTACTATATTATATAGATATGATAAACGTTTCAGGATACACAAAAGGTAAACCCAAGAAGACCTCACAGGGCAAGAACAAGAGCAGGATCAAGATGAGCTCAATGAACAAGTCCAAGAAGAGAAGTCACAAGGCTTACAATGGCCAGGGAAAATAACGTCAAGTTATTGAAA
>Ga0209832_1001492_pt1 | contig 12785 bp, 11 predicted proteins | sample COGITO_mtgs_1104_2_FD_185516 | JGI IMG/M metagenome (GOLD analysis project Ga0209832, IMG submission 185516) | Pelagic marine microbial communities from North Sea - COGITO_mtgs_110407 (SPAdes) (version 2) | ecosystem: Environmental > Aquatic > Marine > Epipelagic ...
AAAAAAAGCTATTTGATTTGTCTCAAAAGTCTCTACTAGGGTCTCTAGTTTGTTGCTTAAACTTACTTAATCTCTAAAGTTTATAAATTCAATTGGAAGACCGATATCTATTGTTTTAATTGCAGCAATTGCCTCTTGAAGATCGTCTCTTTTCTTTCCATCTACACGTAATTCTTCACCTTGAATTTTGATCTGGATTTTAAGTTTAAGTTTTTTTATATCTCCAATTATTTTTTTAGCATTTTCTTGGCTTATTCCTTCTTTTAATTCACTTACTTGTCTAATAGTTCCGCCAGTTGCGCCTTCTGAATTCTTAACACTTAATACTCTTGGATCTACTTTTCTTCTTACAAGGTGAGTTTCTAATAACTCATTTACTTGCTTTAATTTTAGCTCATCTGAAGCAAGCGTTGTGATAGTTTTATCTTTTCGTTCAATTGAAATATTAAGTCCTTTAAAGTCATAACGATTACTAATCTCTCTTAAGCAGTTAGCAAGAGCGTTATCAAATTCTTGATAATTGATTTTACTGATTACATCAAATGTAGGCATAATTTTTTTTATTAATTTATATGATAGTATATATTCCCAATATAAAGAAATTAAAGATAAGATAATTTTCACACATGAATAAAATTAGAATTCATATAAGGAATAATCACTGGAAAGAGGGTTTTTTACCTTGTGATCTTGAAGGTGAAAAACATAGCACAATTACCAAGGAAGAATTTGAAAAAGGACTTAGTGAACACCCAGAAATTAAAGACAAGATTGAGTATTTAGTAGATTGGGATGACGATAATTATCTCTCATCTATGAAAGATGCAGATATTTTATTAGGTTGGCAGTTCCCAACTGAAAATATTAAAACTATCGCACCAAAACTTAAATGGATTCATGTTAGTTCTGCTGGTGTTAATCATTTATCTCCTTTTGATTGGATGAAGGAGGGTCTTGTTTTAACAAATAGCAGTGGTGTACATGCAAAAAAAGCAGGAGAGTTTGGTTTAATGAGTATCTTAATGCTTCAAAACCAGATGACTAAAATTGTTACTAATCAAAAAAATAAAGAGTTTGTTACTTTGTTAAGTAAACCTATTGATGGATTTAAAGTAGTAGTTGTTGGAACAGGTTCATTAGGTGGATCGATGATAAAGCATATCAGTAAACTTGGAGCTGAAGTAATTGGTGTTAATCGAAGAGGAAGAGCTGTTGAAGGTTGCTCAAAGGTAATTACTTTTGATAAAATAGATGAGGTATTACCAGCTGCTGATTTTTTATATCTTGCAGTCCCTGAAACAGAAGAGACCAAAGGGCTAATTAACAAGGTTAGATTAGATAGTCTTAAATCAAGTTGTGGAATTGTAAATATTGGAAGACAATCTGTTTTAGATTATGAGGCTTTAAGAATTAAATTAGAAAAGAATGAACTAGCAGGAGCAATTTTGGATGTATTTTCTCACGAACCCATTCCAAAAAACTCTAATCTTTGGGATACACCTAATTTAATAATTACCCCACATATTTCATCAGATAGTCAAGGTAACTATATTGAGATGGTATTAAAAATATTTTTCAAAAATTTAAAATTATTTATAGAAAATAAAGAATTAATAAATCAAATTGATAGAAATCTAGGTTATTAAATAACAATATAGAGACTATTTGTTTGATAACTTAGATCTAAAAATTAAAAGTTAGAAGGTTTATTGTCTTCATTAACAACTTCTACAACTGGCTTGATTGGTTCGTCAATGGGTTCAGTAGATGGGTTTAATTCAATTCCAGCAGGAGTAATTGATTGTGGCATTGCAACGAACTGAGAGTCTGGGTTTTCAACAACAGGTCTAACTCTAGATCTATAAATACCATAAAAGCCAATCAATGAATGAAAAAATAATAAAAATATAAAGAAACCATTTGGACCAACAATACCCATAAAAATTGAACATAGAAAAGGTCCACCCATAGCTCCCATTCCAAATGTAAACTGCAAACTAGCACCTGCTGCTACAAATTTTTCCTTAGGAATAAAGTCATTAGTATGCGCTAAAATTAAAGAAAACATTGGAAGACTACAAAAAGAAAACAAAATTAAAAAAACATAAAACCAAAACTTACTAGTAGCTAAATCTCCAGGTAAATACATTTGTCTAGAAGATAAAATTGCACACAACGCAAAAAAAGCTGCTGCAAACGTTACGATGATAATCACTTTTCTTCTATCAAACATGTCCGACAATTTTCCAATTGGCCATTGTGATATTGCACCTGATATAGCAAGTAAAAAAGTAACTAATGAAATTTGAAAAATAGAAAAATTCATTGTTGTTGCATAAACAGCAAGCAATGTGAATAATGCAGATTGTATTGTTCCATAAAAAAAAGAACTGACCATTCCAAAAGGAGATGAAATAAATGCTTCTTGTAAAGACATTGTAGATATTTTTTTAAATGTTGGAGCTTTTCTTTTGGTGAGTAAAATTGGTATTAGAGCTGCAGAAGTAATAACTGAAATTAATATAAAAGGTTGAAAATTTTGTGGATCACTAAAGTTTAGTAAAAACATTCCTAGCCCCATAGCACCATATAGGATGACCATATAAACAGACAGAACACTCCCTCTGTTTTTATTACTTGCTCTGTCATTAAGCCAACTTTCAGCTACAGTGTAAATTGAAACCATGCTAATTCCAGTAAGCACCCTTAATAAAAACCATACAAAAGGACTAACATAAACTGCGTGAATTAAAACTACCAATGAGGCAATTGATGCAAATGCAGCAAAAACTCTTATGTGTCCAACACGGGAAATAATTTGAGGAATAGTTTTGGCTCCAATAAAGTAACCAACAAAATATCCAGACATCATAAAACCAGTCGCAGTTAAACTAAATTCTTCTTTAACCGCTCTAACCCCAAGTAGAGATCCTTGAAAACCATAGGCAAGCATAAGTGCGCCCATTCCTAAGAATAATGCCCATGAATTTTTTAATACCTTTTCCATATGAATCGCTATCTATTTCTGATTTGTGGCCAAATCAAGTTAATTGTATTTAAAGATTTACGAATTTTTAAGCTTAAAGTAAGAGTGAACTGCAATAGTAAATATGATTACTGCACCTCCAGTTATAGTCTCAATACTAGGCTGTTCTTTAATAACCATCCAAACCCAAAAAGGACCAATGATAGTTTCAAGTAAAAAAAACAAATTAACTTCTTCAGCTGGAATAAATCTTGGAGCAATGGTTACCATCACAAAAGGAATTGCAACACACATCACACACATTAAAGGAACAATATACAAATCTTGGTCAATGAGAGTATAGGTTTCAATAAAAAACATAGCAAATATAGCAACTAATAGTTTTCCAACTACAGCTGCTGGAACCAAATTTTTCTTTTTAGCAGATCTAATAGTAACAGCTCCAACAGCTAATCCTAAAGCAGTTATTAGCCCCAATAAATCACCATAAATATTTCCTAATTGAAGTGAGTCATAAAAAATGTAAACAGCAGCAAAAAAAGTAACTCCAATTGCAATCCAGGTTTTTCTATCAGGCATTTCTTTCAAAAAAATTCCACCAAGTATCGCTGATAGCATTGGTGCCATTGCAATCATAACCAAAGTATTTGCGACATTAGTATTTTGAATCGAAACAACAAAGGTAATGTTAGTTATCGAAAAAGTTAAAATATAAATTATTCCATGATGACCACTGGTAAATAACATTTTAAAAAAATTCGATTTATAAATAATCAGCATTCCAATGAAAACTGTAAAGAATGGAATAGCTCCTCGATAAAAAACTAACCCCCAGGTATCGACATTAGACAATCTTATAAATAAACTATCAGGAGTAATGAACATTACAGCAATGAAAGCTAATAAAGATCCTTTTTTCTGATCTGATAAATCTTTCATGCTTTCAATTCTTTCCAAAAAGTTTTTGCAAGATTAATTCCTGACAAATCATATAGTGTCTTTAATCCAGTAGGAGAAGTTACATTAATATCTCCATTTAATTTTTCATCAATAAAATCAATACCAGCAAAAAAAATATTTTCTTTTTTAAGATCTTTTGCAATTAATTTTGAGATTTTGTTCTCTGTATTGGTTAGTTTAATATTAGTTGGCTTAGCTCCTTTGCTCATGTTACTTAAAAAAGAACCTTTTTTAGGCACTCTAGAGATTGCCCCACATACTTTTCCATTAATTAAAAACACTCGTTTATCTCCTTTACTAATTTTAGGAATAAATTTTTGACACATGATATGATCGTGCTGTTTAATAAATTTCTTAATTAATTTTAAATCAAAACTATTTAATAAATGAATATCATTACCACTATAACTGTGAATGGGTTTTAAAATAACTTGTTTATTTTTTTTAAAAAATTTTTTAATTTCATCTATATTTTGAGTAAAGATAGTGTTTGGCATATATTTTTGAAATTTAACTGAATAGAGTTTTTCAGACACATTTCTAATTGAAGTTGGATTGTTTAAAATTTTAACCTTATCTTTAATAGTATCTAATATATAAGTAGCCGAGATATATTCTAAGTTAAAAGGAGGATCTTGACGAATTAAGATAAACTTACATTTTGTAAGTTCTAATTTCTGTTTTTTTAATTTTTTAAAAAATCTTTTATCTTTATAATTAAATTCAACAAAAAAACCTGCAGCAATTACTTTGGAATTAATAATAGATAAATCTTTAGGGTCATAATAAAATATCTTATATTTATTTTTATTTTGTATTTCATGAGCAAGAAATACACTGGTATCTGTAACTGGATTTAGTTTTGAAGGGTTATTACCTTGAATAGCGACTATTTTATTTGTCATATAATTCAGTTAAATCTTCATTTTTAGAAAATTTATTAATCATATGATCTGCGTTTGTTGTTTTATTATCAATTACATTTTGCAAGTGATTTAAAAATAAAGTTTCGTTCTTACCTTTTTTGTTCAAAATATCTCGTGTATCTAATCCTTTTTTAGATAAATCCAATAAAGTACCTGCCCAATAAAGTAAATCTTTACCCATTAGTTGTGTGTTAAATCCTTTTTGAGGAGCTTCTAAGTATGCATTAATAATTTTATCTTCTTCCCAATTAGAAATTAGATCATAAACTTCATCTAAATTTCCATATAACAAACCAATATTAAATGCAGGTCCAGCACACAGGCAATCCCAACCACACGTGTCCATTGATCTAAGTTCAATATATTTTTTTAATCTATTTTCTGTAAAAATAGTACTTAGGTGAGTGGTTAAGTCATTTTCTGTGGGTAGTCGGTTACCAATTTCATCGATTTTACCCTCCATAAAATCTTTAAATAGATATTTTTGACCAGAAATGTATTGATCTTCATGCTGGATGAATAGAATTTGAAAATTCATTGCAAACTCAGCATATTTTTCAAAATCTAAATCTTTAAAAAATACTTTAGGCAATCCTCCTCTAGATGTGTTTTGCCAAACTTTTGATCGGTAAGATAAAAATTTACTTTGTTTCTTTTCAACAATTGCTGAATTAGCAAATAACGCAATTGAGATTGGAACGATTGCATTTACAACTTTAAATTTCTTAATAAAATCTTCTTCTGAGTTATAGTCAATATTCAATTGAGTACCACAAGTTCGATACATCATATCTAAGCTCAACTCACCTCCTAAAGGCATATCTTTTGTCATCAATTCATATCTTTGTTTTGGATTATTTGGAATTTCATTTAATTTTGAAATAGGATCAAATCCAGCACTTACAATTTTGATATCTAATTTTTGAGTTACTTGTCTTAACTCAAATAAATAATCTTGAGACTCTGCACAGGCTTCATGAATATGGTTTAGTTTATCACCTGATAATTCTATTTGATTACCAGGCTCTAGGGTAATGTTTTTTCCCCCTTTATTTAATCCAATAATATTGTTTTTCTCTAAAATAGGGTTCCAGCCAAATTCTAATAAGGCTTCAAACATTTTTTTTATTTTTGGGTAATCAATCCTTTTATTAATTGATTTATCAAATAAGAATTTTTCATGCTCAATACCAATTTTAAAATCTTTAGTTTGTTTAATCCCAGATTTAAAATATTCAATAATTTGTTCTTTAGAATTAATCATTTGACTTAAATAATATCTTATTTTGTAATTTAAAGGTAATAATAAGGTGTCTTAGAAAAAATCCTTCTAACCATAGGTGAAAACTCATCTAAACTCATACTTTTGTAATTTGGATCAAAAGATGACTGATCATAATTTTCACAAAAACTAATTGTTGCCTCATAGTGCTCATGATCTTTAAATTTATCTCGTGCATTTCTATCTCCCCCTAAATGGTGAGCGCTATAATAAGTTTGAAAAAGACCATGATGTTGAATAATCCAATAAGTTTTCTCAGAAACATAGGGTCTTAATATTGAAGCAGCATATTGAGAGTGATTCATTGGAGCTAGATCATCCCCTATATCGTGTAATAATGTAGCCACAACCATCTCTTCACTTTCATTGTTTTTGTAAGCTCGCGTTGCAGCTTGTAATGAATGTTCCAGTCTAGTAATTTGATATCCTTCAAGAGTTGTAGTTTGAGCAGCTAAATATTTGATAATTCTATCAGCAGTTTTTCTTTCAAAATCTTTTTCATATTTTTCTAAAAGTTGGTAATCGTCTTTGTTACCATTTTTCATTTCTGTAAAACTTACTTTTTTCATTATTAATTATTTGAGGCTGTACTTAATAAAGATAATTGAGTAACTTTATTATCTCCAAGCTCATCTATAGGTTTTACTGGATAGTCACCGGTAAAATAATGATCTGTGAGCTGCGGGTAAGTGTCATTTCTGCTATCAAAACCAATTGCTTTATATAACCCATCTAAGGATAAAAACTTTAGGGATTTTGCACCAATATATTCACAAATTTCATCATTAGTTTTGTTAGCTGCTAGCAATTCTTTTTTAGTTGGAGTATCAACTCCATAAAAATCTGGGTATCTGATTTCTGGACAAGCAATTTTAACATGTACTTCTTTAGCTCCTGCATCATACAACATTTTAACAATTTTATGTGAAGTTGTGCCTCTGACAAGTGAGTCATCTATTAAAATAATTTTTTTGTCTTTAATTGTAGTTTGATTTGCATTTAACTTTAGCTTTACACCCAAGCTTCTAATTTTTTGACTTGGTTCAATAAATGTTCTTCCTACATAATGGTTTCTAATTAAACCATGCTCATAATTCATTTTTAAATACTGAGCAAAACCAAGAGCAGCTGCATTACCACTATCAGGAACTGGAACAACGATATCTGCTTCTACATCATTTTCTTTAGCAAGTTTGGCACCAATATTTTTTCTATGCTCGTAAGCTGTTTTGTTATCAAGAATACTATCTGGTCTTGCAAAATAAATATACTCAAACACACAAGGCCTTACTTTTTTAGGAGGGAAGGGCTTGATGCTTTCCAGCTTATCATTTTCAATTAAAACAATTTCTCCATTTTCAACATCTCTTACAAATTTCGCACCAATTATATCCAGTGCACAAGTTTCTGATGCAAGAACATAACTGTTACCTAATTTACCAATTACAAGTGGCCTAATACCATAAGGATCTCTAACTCCAATTAATGAGTTTTGTGTAAGCATAACTAAAGCGTAACCACCTTGAATTTGAAATATAGCATCAACAACTTTATCTATTGTTTTAGATCTTTTAGATTTTGCAATTAATTGAACTATTGTCTCTGTATCAGATGTTGTGTAAAAAATTGCACCTTCTTCAACCAATTTATTTCTTAAAGAGATTGAATTAGTTAAATTTCCGTTATGTGCTACCCCAATTCCACCTGCATTAGTGTCTGCAAAAAAAGGCTGAATATTTCTTAAAGTATTTTCACCAGTTGTACTATATCTGTTATGACCGATTGCATGGTTTCCTTTAAGTTTTTGAAGTACTTTTTCTTTATTAAAGTTATCTCCAACTAAACCAAATCTTTTTTCAGAATAATATTTTTCACCATCAAAGGTAACAATTCCACACCCTTCTTGTCCTCGGTGTTGAAGTGCGTGCAGACCAAGTGCTGTTAATGCAGAGGCATCTTTAGCATTACTAACACCAAATACACCACACTCTTCCTTTAATTTAGGGTTAAAGTTCTTGAATATTGTCTTTTGCATTTTGATATTCTTCTTTATTAGGAAACTCATCACTTAAAAATCTACTTCCTTTCTCTATATACGAAAAAGTAATAGAATTATCTACATCAATTGGCCATTTTTTATAATCAAAAAAATTATTTACTGTTGAAAAAATGCAAATGCACACAACATAAGTCCTTACAATTCCAAAAAAAAACCCAAAAAACTTATCAATTCCTCCAATACCAGTATATTTAATAGCTTTTCCAATACTTTTATTAATCATGAGGATTAAAAATAAAATAATAACAAAAATACCAATTCCTAGAATTATATCTAGTACATACTCATTTTTACTGAAGTCAGACACATAAGGTTTGGCTTTCGGAAATAAATATAAAGTTAAAATATAAGATAAAAGCCATTTGCTAGCTGAAAGTAAGCTTAAGACAAAACCTTTATTAGTACATTGAATTATTGAAAACATTAATAAAGTGAAGAAAAATAAATCAATACCAGATGTTGTTTTAAAAAAATCTAAAACTATATCGATCATTTGTTAATTGAAAATGGTTTAACAACTAAAATTAAAGCAGGTAGTAAAGTTAAGACAGATATCATTGCAAGTAACATAGCAATTCCAGTGAATACTCCAAAATAAATTGTAGGAATAAATTTTGATAAAACTAAAATTGAAAAACCAAATACAATTGTTATAGAAGTATTAAGTATTGCAACTCCAACTGTTGAGTGACATTTTTTTAAAGTTGTATTGTAGTCTTTAATTTTACTAAACTCTTCTTTAAATCTATAGATATAGTGAATACTATTATCTACTGCTATCCCAATAGTTATTGCTGCAATAGTGATTGTCATCATATCTAATGGAATACCAAGAAGACCAATAATTCCTAAAATAAAAAAAGCAGCAATAAAATTTGGAACAACACCAATAAGAGATAATTTTATATTTCTAAATAGAATTATAAACATTGTAAATATTCCAATCATTACCAATCCTAAGGTTAAAATTTGAGATTTAAACAAGCTTTGTAATAAATTATTAAATAAAATTAAAACTCCAGCTAGTTTATATTCGCTCTCTTCTAATCCAATTTTATTCTTTAAATCAAAATTTATTTTATTGATTAAATCATTTCTTCTTAAGTTTTCTTGAGAGTCTATAATTCTTAAACTTATTCTAGCCTCATTATCTTTAATAGATAAATAGGGATCAATAATTTCAGTTTTAATGCTTTGTGGAATTTTTGAATATAAAACTCCCATTTCCAAAGTGCCAAGAGGTTTATTATTATTAAGTTGTGTTGCAACATCTATGATTGAAGAGAAAGATAAAACTTTTCCAACTTGTGGAAGGCTATCTAAGTAATTATGAACTGAAGCTATTTTATCTATTTTATCTTTGGTAAACCAATACTTTTCATCATTTTTATCTCCCTCATCACCCCAATCTTCAAACTCATCATCTTCAGTCGATGTTTCTTTATTTTTATTTGTCGGAAATTTTAGTATTACTTCAAGCGGGGTAGTGCCACCCAATTCTTCATCTATAAGCTTCATTCCTTTGTATATTTCAGTATTTTTATTAAAGTAATTTATGAAGCTATTTTCTACTTCTAGCTTACTAATTCCAATTAAACTTAAAATAATAATAATTCCAGTTATTCCAAAAATTGTATTTTTGTTATTTAAAGAAAGGTAACCTAAAAAAGTTGTTATTTTAGAGTCTTGCTCTTTTTTAAGAGTTATATTTTTTGTTGGTGCAAAATTTAAAAGGGTAGGAAGAAGTGTAAAAGTAATAATAAAGGATGTAATTAATCCGAAAGTCATCATCCAACCAAAATCAATAATTGGTTTAATTCCACTAAAGATTAAAGACAGAAAAGCAAATACAGTAGTAAAGACTGTATACAAAATAGGCCAAAACATTTTATTTGTTGTAAGAGATATGATTTCAAAGTTATTTTTAGTAGGATAATCTTTTCTTAATTGAAGGAATCGAGTGCTCATATGGATATTCATAGCCATTGTTAATATGAGCATTAATGCAATAAAGTTCGAAGAAATGACAGTTACCTTCCAACCAAGAATTCCAAGTAGACCCATCATAATTACAACTGAAAATAGGCAGCTACTAATTGGAACAACAATCCAAATTAATTTTCTAAAGACAAACCATAAGGTTGCAATAATAAATAATAAAACTCCTAAACCAAAAACTACAATATCACTTTTAATGAAAGTCATCATATCATCAGCTATCATTGGAATTCCTCCAAGATAAATTTTTCCAACATCACCATAACTTTTAATGACTTGTCTAATCTCTAATATATTTTCATGATTTTGTTTTTTTATTTTATCTTTGTGTTTCTCAATTTCTTTTTTTGATAAATTTTCAATATTTTCTAATTTTTTGTTTTCTTTAATGTTTACAATAATCCCACTAGTGTTTCCATTTTCACTAATTACAAAATTTCTAAAAACAGGACTATTTAAGATTTCTTTAAATCCACGAATTTTATCAACTCCTTCATCTTTAAGGGTTTTAAAACTTTCTAATCTCTCTTGTAGTGGCGCATCTGAATTATTTAAAAGCGGTATATCTAAAAGAGTAATGACGCTATGAACCCAATTTAGACTTTGAATTTTATATTTTAAACTCAAAAGGTTATTAATCGAGCTATCTGTTACCATTCCTTCATTTGGAGTATAGGTAAGTATTAAAAAGTCTTTTGAACCATATCTTTCTGTGACTTCTTTTAGATATACTAGATCAGGATCACCCTCTATTAGCAGAGTTTCAGAAGATGCATCTAATCTAAAATCTTTGGAATAATATCCAAAGCTTAATATAGCAATAAGGAGTAAAACAAATACAGCTTTAGGGTTTTTAAGGACTCCATTTTGATAAAATTGAGCAAACATTAGCTCTTTTATATTTGAATTTAATTAATTTGAGTATCTTTAAATTTAGTAAATCTCTCTTCAAACTCAAGAGTAACATTACCTATTGGACCGTGTCGTTGTTTCCCAATTATAATTTGAGCTAAGTGAGCAACTTCATTCATTTTTGCTTGCCATTCTGCATGTTCAACTGTTGCCTCTCTTGGTTCTTTTCGTTGTAAATAATATCCTTCCCTATAAACAAACATTACAACATCTGCATCCTGTTCAATTGAGCCAGATTCTCTCAAGTCTGCTAACTGAGGCTTATGATCGTCTCTTTGTTCAACTTGTCTTGAAAGTTGCGATAAAGCAACAACAGGAACAGCCAATTCTTTTGCAATCGCTTTTAGTCCTTGAGTAATTTGTGAGATTTCTTGAACTCTTCCATCTTTATTAAATGTTGTTCCTCTCATTAGTTGAATATAATCCACTACGATCATATCTAATCCAAACAATCTTTTAATTCTTCTAGCTCGATTACTCATTGCAGCAATACTAATTGCAGGTGTTTCATCTATATACAATGGAAGTTCAGCAATATTTTTTGAAGTTTCTAAAAATTTATCAAATTGTTCATCCGAAATTCTTCCTCTTCTTATATCGTTTGAACTAATTCGTGCTTGTTCTGAAATAATTCTGGTAGATAATTGTTCAGAGGACATCTCTAAAGAAAAGAAGGCAATTGATGATTTTTTTCCACTATCTTGTAATTTTTGTGCAGCATTAAATGCAATGTTTGTTGCAAGAGATGTTTTACCCATTGAAGGACGTCCAGCAATAATAATTAAATCTGACTGGTGAAGGCCACCAAGTTTATCATCCAAATCTCTTAGTCCTGTTGGAACACCTACAATTCCTTCCTCATTTTTATAAGCAGCTGATGCCATTTCAATGGTTTGTTTCATGGCTTCATCAAATTTAACTAGTGAAGAATTAAACGAACCTTTCTCAGCTAAATCAAAAAGTAATCTCTCTGAATTTTCAATAATGGTTTGACCATTAGTATCTAACTCATTTAATTTTGCACTATCAATGGTTTGCTCAGAAATTTTAATCAATTCACGTCTTACAAACATATCATAAATTATTTTTGAGTATTCAACTGCTTGACGAACAGATGTAGAAAATTTTGTGATCTTAACTAAATATTCTGGAACATTTAAGTCATCTTTTTCATCTTCAAAATAATTTTTAAGTGTAATAGGGTTCGCCAGCATTCCTTTATAAACCAAACTTTCTATTGCCTCATAAATCTTTTGGTGCATTGGATCATAAAAATTAATGTTTGAAATTATTGTACTTATTTCATCAAAAATATCATTGCTAACTAGTATAGAGCCGATAACAGCTTGTTCAGCTTCAATGTTGTTTGGTAATTCTTTGAATTGATCTTTAACAATACTTAAATTATTTTCCATAAAAATTAATTTATAGGATTATTTTTTAAATAAAATTCTTAATAACTGCTGGGGAAAAGAATGTATAATTATTGGATAGTATCAGCTGAAGAAACATTGATTGTAATTTCTGCATCAACCTCTGAGTGTAAAGAAACTTTTACTTTAAATTTACCTAAAGCTTTAATTTCTTCAACTGGTTGTATCATTGATGGTTTGATATCAATTTTATTTTCTTCCTGAATTAGTTTTGCAATTTCAGTTGGTT
>Ga0209832_1001561_pt1 | contig 12433 bp, 7 predicted proteins | sample COGITO_mtgs_1104_2_FD_185516 | JGI IMG/M metagenome (GOLD analysis project Ga0209832, IMG submission 185516) | Pelagic marine microbial communities from North Sea - COGITO_mtgs_110407 (SPAdes) (version 2) | ecosystem: Environmental > Aquatic > Marine > Epipelagic ...
TTTCATTCTTAAAGCCGCATCCAAGGCACGCTTCTCGTCACTGCGCGCCTTGCCGCTAGGTTTGCCAATGTTGACGAGACCCTGAGTCAATTCATCCCTGGTAATAAAGCCATCGTCGCCTCCAAATAGGATGAACATGTCGAACAAGCGAAGGTTCTTCTTATTCATCAGGAATTCGAGCTTCTTGAAGATGGGGCCTACTCGCGCTTCAATCTTTTGAGCCTGAGTGAGCTCTTTGCTGCTACTGATGGCTTTCCTGAGCTCGTCCAGTGTCAAGTCGCCGTCTCCGCTTGGATCGGCAACCTTCATAAGGAGAACAACCTCTCCGGGAGAAAGGGGCTGGTAAATGCTCTTTGCCGCCTCCTCCTCGCCCTTTTCCTTCAAAAGTTTTGCCTTCACCATCTTGCTCATCTTTTCGACACCGATCTGTAGCTCCCTGCTACTGATTTCGCCATCGCTCTTTCCCTGTCCAGCGCTGTCTAGTAAATCAAAGAACTTGTCGAGCGTAAAACCGAGTGTTGCCATTATGTGGAGAATCCTGTTGAGGACCTTCCTCCCCCTCTTCGTGTCTTTTTCTGTTGCCTTGGCGCGACGTGACCGTCGAAACGCCATTTCCAGCTCATCAAAGGAAATCTGGTTGTCACCTCCGGGGTCGAGGAACGCGACGAGAAGATTCAAGTCCATGGAATCAAAGCCGACAGATTCCGCCTTGGCCGTTTTGCCGCTTAGTATTGCCAGAGTATTCTCGATGCTGTCGTGGATGTTTTTGTCCTTGCCGCGATACATGTTCTCGAGCTTACCGAAGTTCGTTGCGATGTATCCCATTGCTGCATGTTTCTCTTTCATATTCTTTGCTTCTTCAATCTCCTTCTTCTTCTCTTCCTGCAATTTGACCTGATCTCGCAATATCTTTTCCCCCTTCGCGGCAAGAATCTCCTCGCGGGTAACAGCGGAACGAGTCTTGAGCCGAGACATAGCCTCTTGCCTCCTCTGCGTACCCGCACGGCCTCTCCTCGTTAGTCTGAAGGCGTCTGACAGCTCTGCGATGTCGACTTGCCCGTCATTGTTGGGGTCCAAAAACTCAATAACCTTCCTGATCTGCTCATCCGATATTGTGTGCGAGCCACTCTTGGCTATTTCCAGTCTTTGTTGAATATTGTTTTGTCTTTTCGTCCAACAGTCATTCAAGTGGTCGATGACTCTCTTCACGTGCGTTACATGCCCTATAGTGTCGATCAGGTCCTGGTAAGACACCGGGAAATTGTGTATTCGCTCAATTTGGCCCAGCAGAGATAAAATTTCATCGTCTGTGATATCTAGGTAGATAGGTTCATTTACGAGCAAAGAGTGGTTATGTTTCCCTGCGTTGTTTTCCGATGCCTCCCCCTGCCTTTCTCTGTCTGTCTCGGCCTTGCTATTCAGCCTATATATCATCTCATTGTGATAGCGCTCTTGTAGCAGGGCGGAGTCCTCGTCAAGAATTCGGATTTTTATGATTGCCCTGGGTAGGGTCACCGGGCCCCTCCCGTCGACACCAGTCTTCTTCGTCGCCGCTACTTTCTTTCGCATGTTTAGCCGCCCACGTTTTGTCGGATCTGCGATTGTAATCAAACCAACTTTAAGCTCTTCCGGGGACAAAAGGCCATCACCACTATCATCAAGCGACTCAAAAAGGTCAGACATTCTGATTCCCTTCTTTTTCATGTACTCTTCCAGGCGGCATATCACCCCTGAAACCTCGTTAAAGAGCTTCTCAGCCTCGCTCTTGATACCTGTTGTCTTCTGGATGGCCGTCTTTACCTCCTCGATTGATAAGTCGCCGTCTGCATTTGGGTCCATGTATCGAATCAATGCGACAATCTCATTTTCGGTGAAATGCCAGCGTGCCTTGCCCTCTTTCTGGCCGACAGTACTTAATAAACGCAAGCCTCTGCGGAGCTCGACAATCGTGATCTTTCCATCTCCTTCCCCGGAGGCGCCGCAAGAGTCCATCAAAGAAAACCACTCGTCCACAGAGAGTTTCTGTAGGCAGTAGGAAGATGGATGTGAAGAATTCGGTGAAGTGAAGGGAGGAGGTAAGTTGTTGTGTCGTGAGGGTGAAAAAGCGGGATCGGGATTTTAAGATGCTCACCTTTTCTTTAATTATGCTGTTGATACGCAACAGCATTTCCCGGCCCTTTGCCTGGATCTTCTCGTCGGCTTTAGATCTCCGAGATCGCCTAAAAGCCTCTGAAAGCTCCGCGAAGCTTATCTCCCCATCACAGTTCGGATCCATGAATGTTACCACGCTGTCCAACTCTGCTGAAGTAAAACCGCCAACCCTGTGCTGCTCTGTGTTTGGTTCTTCCGTGTGCTGTTGAAAGCTTTGTTTTTGCTTGGCAGCACTTTCTTCTTCCGCTGCTGTCGGTGTTTCAGGCTTTTCTTCACCGTTACTTAAGCTGTCATTTTTGCCGTTTTCGTCTGTGTTGCCGTCGCTGGCACCGCTGCTACCGTTTTCACTGCCGCTTCCTGGTACTGCCTTGGGATTTTTTATCGCCCCACCGATTGGCGGCAGCAAAGGAGCTGAAGATGATTCCACTAGCTTTGGCAAGGCCCCTCGCTTCTCCACCCAGAGGCCAACAACAGTCTTGTTCTCTCGGGCTTCGTCAATGACGTTCGGTCCGTGCTCTCCGGTCACCCTATCGATGGCCTCTTCCCTTGAATCTACAAACAAGAAACCTGTTGTGTCCGGAACCTCTCCTTCGCTCAGGATCGATCGGAGGTAGCTCAGTGAAGTGCCACAACGACAAACCAACGTTCCAAGAGATTTGTTTGATCGCTCCTCGACGATCTTTACGGTCATTTTGTCAGCAAGCGAATTAAATCCATGCTGGCGGGGTCTAAATTTGTTTGGGAGAAGGTTTTTCTTCTGGGTGCTGACATTGTTGTTATTAATGCTAGATTTGTTTTCCTCCACACCACCATTCAACTTCCAAGACTTCGATAAGTTTTTTATCCGTTTCCGCTTGTTGTTGTGCGTGATTGGCTGACCGGTTAGAGGCGAGCTATGTTCCGTTCGGAGCATGGGGAGGGAGCGTTGGACATTATCGCCCCATGAACGCATGTTAAATGATGTCACGTGAGGGAATTTTAATGATTTTGCTTTTTGGAGGTGTATACTACAGAACTTTGTCTGTCGTTTGAAAAAAGCTAATGATCAAAAGACTCAATTTGAGATGCACACCTGACAAATTTCCTGTTTCTAACCAACTTCTTCCGTGTCCGCGCCGTTGCCGGCCGGTGCCGAGAACAACAGCTATGGAATAAATTACATGCTATGATTATGTATAATAAAAAATCGTAACTTTCGGTATCGAGTTTCGATAATAACGTGGCAGTTCTCGCAATATTTTGGTTTAATTAAATCACTTGAATCCCTGGCCATGGGAGGGTCCTCATCTAAGAAGGTCACAGCTGAAAACATCAAAAATCAGGGCTCACAAGGACAATTAGAAGATCGCGCTGACGATCTCATGTCAGTAAAGTCAGGTATCACAATTTCGAGCGATACGTCAAAATCAAAATTGTCACAATCAAGACTGTCTTTAAAGACTACAAGGAAATCCTTGGTAATGGGAGGGCAGGCAGGTGAGGAAGCGAGGAAGAAGTTGTTGCAGATTCCCCAAGGCCATTTACGGCGGATCTCCGCAAAAAATTCCGTCATGAAAGATAATGTCGTTCTCGACAAAGACTTTTCTGTGGTGGGGAGCAATGATGAGTGCTGCAGGCAGGATGATGTCGAGTTTTTGTCCTTCAAGGATGACCTGCCATCTATCCTTGATTCCCCCCCAACTATGAGAAACAGTATCATCGTCCAGAAACTATATATCTGTGCTTTGGTTTACCCCTGGCACAAACCGAAGGAGTGTAAGGAGCAGAAAATTATTCAAATGAAGACGATCAAGGAGATACTTGACTACGTAACATCGCCCCCTATTGGAACTCCAGACTTCTATACCGACGTGATCTTCGCCAACCTGATTAATTGTCTCGAAAGGCACACACTGCGGAGGACTGTCGGTCCTGAAAATAGGTCTGAGATGTCTGGTGCGAGCTCTATCCGGTTTACTCCAGACCAAATAAACAATGCAAAGGATCTTCCAAGCAGCCAGACAGACTACAGTGACCCTTCATTTGGCTATACCAAATATGTATACGAATTATTGCTGAAGTATGTTGCCGCAATGAAAGTTAGCGATAGCAAGCACTTCATTGATGAATACTTTTGCACTGCTGTCCTAGCAAAGTTGGATACGAGTGATGCGAGGGAGCGAGCTGTGCTGAAGAGTCTCTGTTTGAAGATCTACATCAAGTTTACCGAGCATCGGAAATTGCTCAGGAATTGCATGAACTACGAATTCAGTCGCTTTAGTTATGAAAGCGGGCGTCACAAAGGGATTACCGAACTCTTGGAAATTTTGGAGCCGATTGTGAAAGGATTTAAGGTGAGTGAGGGCGGTTGGGTTTGGGTTGTTGCTGTTGAAAGCTACGAATCAGCCGACGAAATGTTTCGGTCTTTTCTCACTCATATGAAATAAAATCAATGTGTAACAGGCTCCTCTGAAGAAAGACCACCTTGAGACATTGGGAAAGGCAATCTTTCCTCTCCACTCGGCAAGTTATACTGTTCTGCAGGACTACCATGATGAGCTGAGGAAGCTGGTCATGATTTTTATGGACAAGGAAAGCAAAGTCATAGGCCCAATCGTTGTCAAGAAAATAAGCCATTACTGGCCCCATAGGGACGGTCCCAAGCAAGTGCTGCTCATCACCGAACTTGAGGAAATTCTTGAACACATTGAGATGCACCAATGGGAGCTTGAAGAATTTCATACTGCGCGAGATGAACTTTTCTTGCTCCTCGGCAAAATCATCAACAGTGAGAATTATCAAGTCTGTCAGCGAGCTCTCAAACTATGGAGCAATGATTTCCTCACTGGTGGCTGCCTTCATTACCAGCGATTCGGTCCTCAGTTCCTCGAACACGCTTTCGAGCCGATGTACTTTAAAAGCCATGACCACTGGCAGAACAATAGCAATCTGGCCAGTGACAAGGTCGATGACGATGACGAAAAAAGGGGGAAAGGGGGCAAAGGAAAGGAGAAAGGGTCGAGCAAGAAGGAAATCGGCAATTGCCGAGTCGGCCAGATTGCCCTAAACATTCTATACAATTACAAGAGGTGCAACTATGACATATATGAAGAGCGCAAGAAAAAATATTTGGAGAAAAGGAATGGTGTCAGAGAAGAGCAGCAGCACAACAACTACTTCATCCAAGATGATCGGTGGGAAGAGGTCGAGCGACAGGCGAAAGCCTTCCGAGACTCGATAAGCCGTCAGTAAATTTTTGAAAACGAAATATTGAACGGGAATTATTTAACGCAAAAGCAAAGTCTCTTTTACCATCGGTTGTTGTTATTACCCCCGCCCCTCCTGCCACCGCCGCCGCCGTAATTATTGTAATTGCTGTGGCCATTGTTGCCACGATAATTGTTGTTGTTGTTGTTGTTGTTGCGATTGTTTCCTCTGTAGTTGTCGTGGCTGTTGCTGTTCGGGCCGCCATAATTGCTGTTGTTATTGCTGTTATAGTTATTGCTGTTGCCATATTGGTTGTTATTATAGTTATTATAGGTATTGTTGTTGCCATATTGGTTGTTGTGGGAGAATCGTTCGTGGTACCCCTTCCTATTGCTTTTTTCTGCAGAAATCTCCTCCCTCTTTGGAGGCTGGTATTCAGGTGGTGCTAGAGGTCCCTGGAGCACCCGCACCTCCCCTCTAATATCTCCGTGCTTTTTTCGGAGCTCGTTCAACTTCTCCCGGACAATTTTCCAGCCAATATACTGCTTACCAGCGTAGTGAGCAGCGATCCTCTCATCAGCGTCCCTGGAACTCATAAAATTACCCGATACTTCGCAAACGACCATGTCCGCACTTAATGACTTCCCAAAGTAATTGAGGCCGTTTAAGGCGTACGTGATTCCCTGTTCGTCGCCTCGGATCGTCTGCATCAACCGAATTATTTCGGGGACCGTGTCTTGGAGATTGGCCTCGTCGGCAATCATCTTTTCAATCTCCGAGTGAGCGTTGTTATTCCGAACTTGCATCCTGGCAATAGTCCCAACTTTGCCTTCGTCAAGATTACCTGAGACGAGCATCTGCTCGTGGTTCCCGTCTTTGTTCTACGTGACGTGAGCGAGGGGTGTGTGGCATGTGTGGGATTGTGTGAGATTGCAGGGGAAAAGGAAAGAAAGAAATTTCCCTTGAAGCTCATTATTGCATACGGTGTACCATATTCCTCGCACCCCTCACCTGCTCGGCAAGCATTTTTTCCTTGTTCCGGCGAATAATGCCGTCGCACCGTCGCACCATGTCAGCCAGCTTTACTAGCAGAGCCTGCTCCCCCCCAAACTCGCGCTGCTCCTTGTCACTCAGTTTCTAGACAGACAGAAATGGGTTAGTTTCACCGACTATAATTACACCCCCGACTAAATCTGACACCGCAACGCTCCAACAACACCGCGCCCTGCCTCACCTTGTAAAAGTCGTGGCTTTTATCGCTAACTTTTTTGGGGTTAACACCCCCAATATCACTTTTTGTGTTGACAAATAGGTCCCACAGATCCACTCCCCAAACAGCATAGTAGGGGCACACATCGGGATCATAGCAGGTTTCTTCCCGCTTTTTGTTTACGTTCAGGTCAGAGGATAGAGCGGCGTTTCGATGCTGCCCCATCAGTGCATCCATCATCGCCTTCGCTTCCGCTGCCATCGTGGGACGGGTTGGGTGATCGCTGGAGCTGGCTGTTTGCCTAGGGCTAAGAAAGTATTAGTGCTGGTATGCTACGGCGTGGTGCAAAAACTGCGTAAGTCTTAAATATTCTCCCCCCTATTACTGTGATTACTGTGCCTCTCTTCGCTCTTCCTTTTTTTTTCGATATCTCGTTTAGAGAGAACCACGGATTAGAAAAATAGTTTGTTTAGCTGCGCAGCAGTCGCGCGGGAAATATACTCGCTACAGTGGTGAATAAAATGTTCGCTGTTGAGCTCCGTCCCTCTAGAATTAGTAACTCTTCCTTGGATGTTTCTTTGGGGGAACCCTTGATCACCGGCAATACATTCAACGGGCTCGCACTTCGCTCAGGCGGTAGTGTCGGTGCTGGTCAGTCAATATTCGGTTTATCATACTGCACGACGCAGTCAACAGCAAGCGGGGGGATGATTCTAGCGCCGAGCATGAGATCGTATTCTCCTGTGAATGATGAAATGCTTGATCAAAGCCCGTCTGTAGAGCCTGATTTGAAGAACAGCTTCGACTGTGATGCAGATAAGAATGACAAGTTTGCTATTTCTGATGCTAGTAGTTTTTCCATGTGTGTTGACGGGGAAGGCCGCAAATTTGTTGTGGCTCACAACAATGGAAAGGTGAGGAGAGATGGTGTGGTATATATAATACTCGCTTGCCGTTATTGTTGCTCGGCACGTTTTTGGCTCTCATCCTCCTAACACATATTCTGTCGCGTCGTGCTTTGCAGTCGATCAGCTTCCGATACTTTTCGAATCAGCATCAGTTGATCCCGTCTAATGATTTTTTCGTTCCCAAGGCTGCTCTCGGCCAGCTACAAGCAGTGACGATACGTCACAATCCCTACTGCGGCTTCGTCGCGAGTTCGGGAAGCTGGTTGGGGGTTGTGCCGTTTCCCTCTCGCTCGTCGATCAGCAGTGATCGCGACGTATTCTCTTGTGATAAACTCCCTGGAAATGTCGCTCCTGGCGGTCTCTATTTGTTGTCAGCATCATCGACAAGTTCTTCGGCGTTTGGAACTGGAAATGTGGGGCCGGTTGTCATCGCTGTCGCTGTGCTAACAAGTGGGAGTGTCTATGCGGTGCCTATGCTTCGGCAGAATAGCAACAACGCCAACAGTGGTAGCAGGATGCAGAGTATCACCAAGCTAGGTGTAATCGAGAATTCCAACAACAACAACTCCAACAACGGCAACAGTTATAATGATGCCACCAAAAGAGCGACGATAGTGAACTTGTCGACGCCGACATCATTCAATAGCAGCGGTCAAACATCTTCGAGAAGGTACCGCAAGTATGGCGATGCACTCAAGACGACCTTCACCGTGTTTGCCGGCATGAACAATGTGGGGATCAAAATTTCCTTCACTTACGGTTTTAATGGGCACGGCATTAAATTAGTGCGGCGTACTGACCCCAGCCAAGTTGGTGACCTTTTCGTCTGCGGCAGTTCTTCCGACGCCATCGTGAGCGCCACTGCATTTTATCAGATTTCCAACTGCGAAACGAACGCTGAGAAGAAGAGGAGTGTCACACAGCTAAGTAGCAGCAACAACAACAACAGCAACTCGTCAATGACCGACTCTCCTCCAAAACTGCACGGAAACGAGACGCAACTCCTCGCTATCTTGACCTCCACAAATTCTGCCGACAATCGGAGCATTACAGTGGTGGATGCAAGGTTTTTGACCGTGCCATTGTTGAAGGTTTGCCTAGACGTCGGGATTAGGTACGAAAATATCTTTAGCGCACTGAATAACGGTGTTCATGGAAACGGCGGCGGGAGCAACAATCTTTTTATTGTTGCTGCCAATACAGATGGTCTGGGGGAGGGGAGGCTTGTCCCATTGCAGCAAAATCTCCGTTGCTTGCGGTCGGAGAGCGACAGGATTTTTTCCCTGTGCATGCTAGCGTTTGGACGCGACGGTTTTGACCAGAAGGGGGTGGCCACAATTCTTGATGTTGGGGTCTCGACTGCGGGCGAGGGCAGCGATGATAACGATGACAGCAAGGACGATTACATCGTTACCAGCAAACACAGTGTTGAGCTGAGGGGTTATTTAGGTCGCGTGGTGTTGAAGCTCGAGCAGTGTGTTGATGGCTTGGGAGGTGGGAACGAAGACGACAGCGACAGCGATTACGAAAACGTCAACAGCAGCAATAACAACAACAACAATTTTGACTCGCAACATTTCGACGTTGACGCGGCACTGACCACTGTGGGTGGTCTCTTCGCTCCGGACAGCGTGCGCGTGATTTATGCCCTCTACTGTCTGGCTTGCATCTCGAGCAGTTCGCAGACAGGAAGTGGAACCCGAGGGGCCAATAACGACGATCCGAACGAAGTGCTTGCGGCCGCTTGTCTGAAGGGTGCGAGAGCTGCCCGGTCCTTCGATGAGTATGCCAATTTTAGACTCGATAGCAAAATCAGCAAGGTCGCAAGCAGAATTTGCGGGTCGGTAGGAGACACTCTCCTCGGCTTGGGAGCGGGTGCCACCGACAACGTCAGTAGTGGCGGTACGGTGGGTGGCAGGGGCACGGTCGCGAGCAGGAAGAACTTCACAGAGGCTGCCGTCCATATGTTCGCCGTCGCTGGCCTGTTTGGAAGGAGTATCGCTGCCATGGAAAGGCTTAAGTCACCAAAATTCTCGTGTGCTTACTTAGAGGGGCTTTGGGGCGGTGGAAAAAAGGGCGAGGAGGCGGCCAAGCTCGCTTTGAGCGCCGCAAGAAATCTGATTCAATCGAACCCTCTGTTGGGCTTAGATGTATTCATCAGCCAACACGACAAAGACGGCAGTGATCACCCTCTAAATCACCCTGTGAATCCCATGGAGGTCGTCGTCTTCTTAAAATCTGTCGTTCCCGTCAACACAAGTAGCAGCAAGTTTGTCTCGCCGCTCACGAAGCTGCCGCTCACGACTGGAAACGCCCTTGCTAGCACTTTTCTGATGTCAGCCCTTCGGGTTGGCAGCGACGCGTCGTCGTCGGCAGTGGGTAAAGGTAAAGAGACAGCAGTGCAGCCGCCACTGGCACGCGAGCTGCACAATGAACTCTGTTATTTGTTGCTTGAGGGCGTTGTCGGGGAGATGGGCGACGAAGATAATCATGATAACTCAGCCAGAGCTGATGGTGTTAGCGAGGACAGTCCGCTTGCGGCAATCTACCGAAAAAATCTGCACGATTTCATCAGCTGGCCTCAGGCTCTCTTTGACGCCAAGAACATGATTGACTTTTTTCCCTCGAGCTTTAAACTTGAGCAGGCATTGTTGCTCGGGAAGCTGGGAGAGCACGAGAAGGCTTGCACAATCCTTTTGGGAGACCTTGACAGCACCAAGCTTGCTCTCGAGTACTGCGATCTTCAGCACAGCAATCAATTGAAGCAGAGGCAGAGGCAGAGACATAGGCAGAAGCAGGAGCAGAAGGGAAGAAAAGATGAACAGAAACAAAAGCAGAATTGCCCCTATTTGCCGCTACTCTCCGTTGCCCTACAAAAACACAACTATGACCCCTCGCTTGCAATTACCATCATGCGTTCACGGATGGACAGAATCGACAAGGCCGCCGCTTTGCGTCTGCTGCCCCCTGAAACGTCATTGAGTGCCGTGAACACAAGTTTTCTCATCCCCGCTTTAAAGAAAGACGAGAGCGAGCGGAAAATGCTTTTGGTGGGCTGCAATTTATTGCGGGGCAAATATATGGAGCTGAAGCGCGAATTATTGGAAGCTCAGCTTTCGGCACAGGGCTCCATTGGAGATCTGATCGCGAGTAAAAGGTTGGGTTTGGGTAGCTTTGTTAGATCGAGCCGCTCGTTTGTTGTCAATTCGACCACGCACGTTAATTTCCAAAATGTTGTGCTCAAGAAGGTGAGTTTGTGTTGTGTTGTGTTGTGTTGTGTTGTGTTGTGTTGTGTTGTGTTGTGTTGTGTTGTGTTGTGTTGTGTTGTGTTGTGTTGTGTTGTGTTGTGTTGCGTGTGGAAGGTGCTCTTTAGATTTCTTGCTGCGTTTCTTGCTAACTATTTATCACTGCTGACTTATTCGGTTTGCTTGTCTTACTTTTTGCATGAACAGCACCTGTTTTCCGGTTTCATTGTTTTGGAGGCCATCTTCAGCAACACAAGATTCGAAAATTTTGCCGACATCGATCTCAGGTGTGTTGACAGCTCACGGGAGGATGTTCTATGCTTCTCCGAAAGTTTTGCGATCAAGACTCTCCCGGTCGGAGCAACCACCAGCGCGTGGTGTCTGCTAGGCAAGAGGAATGTCAGCATCAACGAAGACATCCTGCTCACCTTTGAGGTCACTTACAATATCGGCGGGGCATTCTTCACCGAGGTTTTGGAAGACGTTTTGGTCCAGCCATATGAGTTGCGAATGCAGTAAACGCAAGCGTACGAACGCAGATGCGAATGCAGTGATGCGAATGTATAATTATGTGCAGCATGAGAAGCTAAAAAAATATTTTGCGCTAAAGAACCTTCTTTTCTTATTCACTAATATGAGGTTCACTTGAGGGCTTCCAGTTTGTACACATCTTCCCTCCTCTGCCCCTTCCAGACGGGGATCCCGCCCCTCACCTCGTCCACCAAATTGAGGTCAATGTCGACAGTGAGTATATCCTCACCTTCATTTAAGCTACCCAACACCTCACCCCACGGACTCACTGCCATACTGTGGCCCCAAGCGACATACCCCTTCCCTCTCCCCTCCTCCTCGTCAGCCTGCAACATTTTCTCCGTCGCGCGCGCGGGACTGGCAGCGAGTACGTACGCCTGGCAGTCGTTAGCGCGGGCGCGCATCAGCAGCTCCCAGTGCTTCGGACCGGTAGTCATGTTGAAGGCGCCAGGATAAACCAATATCTTGCACCCCATTTTGCTGGCCATAAGCAAGCTCAGCTCGGGGAAGCGCACGTCGTAGCAAATTGCAACGCCCGCAGTGCCGAGGACAGGCAAATCAAAGGCCGTAGGCGTAGAACCCGCAGTTAGCGTATCGCTTTCTTTGAATGTTATCCCACCCTTCACGTCAATGTCAAACAGGTGAATCTTGCGGTGCTTTCCAATCACGACTCCACGTCCATCAGATCCGTCAATAACCAGGCATGTGTTGTAAATTTTATCTTCGTGGATCTCAGGAATGCTACCACCAATTATGGCCGTCTTCGAGTCAGCAGCGGCGCTAAATAGCATATCTACCGAAGGAGAATTGCTGCAATCAAAGCTGGAAATTGTGTCGCCAACACAAGGGCAAGGCTCGGAGTAGGAACGAAAGGAGCCTGTCGAGTAAGGGGAGTTCCAAATCTCGGGGAGAACGATCAAATTAGGGGACTGGCAAGCGGCCTTTTTTATATATTTCTGAGCCGTGATAATGTTCGCCTCTTTCGAGTGCGTCACATGAAACTGAAGCAGCGACACACGACCCAGACCCGTGGAGGAGGAGGACATTGTAGAAGAGGGAGTGGATGCAAGGGAGGAGGAGGAGGAGGAGGAGGAGGAGGAGGATGCACGGAAAATCGTCCGGCTTGCAGAGGCACTAGTAGTCAAAGAGTAAGACACTGTAGGGAGAGCAGGCAAAGCTAGCAGGGCCACCGTACGTCTTAT
>Ga0209832_1001562_pt1 | contig 12431 bp, 8 predicted proteins | sample COGITO_mtgs_1104_2_FD_185516 | JGI IMG/M metagenome (GOLD analysis project Ga0209832, IMG submission 185516) | Pelagic marine microbial communities from North Sea - COGITO_mtgs_110407 (SPAdes) (version 2) | ecosystem: Environmental > Aquatic > Marine > Epipelagic ...
ATCATTAGTGTAAAACGTTGATCCATTTTCTACAGTAAGATTACTTGACCTAAGAGGACTTAAAAGATTAAATGTTCCAGAAGGTTTTCTAACGTAAATGTTACCAACATTGTGTCCTGATGAAATTAATGATCCTGTATTACTTGAAACAAAAGAAAGGGTACCCACGCTCTGAAACTCCATCAAAGGATCGTAGGTGACAGAACTATGAACTTCAAGAGTTTTACCCGTCATATTGAACTTAGGAATATTGGTAACCCCAGTCCAATTCATATTCTTACAGCTTTCGTCAGTCACATTAAGTGTTACTATTTGATTGGCAGCAGAAAACGAATTACTATCAAAAAATATATTGTCATCACTACTGGGTGTGGTAGTATGAAATATGTTCCCACCAGATGACGTAGCCCAGTGTGAAGAATAATTAGACCAATTTCCTGATCCACCTACCCAATAATAGTTATCTTGAGAATGTAGATTCTTTAAAAAGAGAAATGCAAAACAAAAAAAAAGCTTTTTAATCAATTAGTTATTTTATGGTTATTTAGTAGTAAAAAAACTAATTAATTGATTTTTTGTTTCATAAATTGCATAGATATTTTTCTTCCTTTTATTTGCAATATTTTTTGACCATTTTGACTTTATTATTATTTTTTTGCAATATCTTTTTCAATATTAGACATGGATATTAGTGTAAGCCTATTTCAATTTATAAATGCAATGATTCTTTTTTCAATTTCACTTGTTGGAATTGTTTTGTGTTTTATCATTTATATAAAAAGAGAGTCTAATTTTTCCTACAATCATTATACGATTGTATTAATCTTGACTATTTGTTTTAGACTATCTACTGGGGCTATTTTTATCATCTCACCAAATAGTGAAATTTCAAGAATAATTCTTAACATAAGACCACTATTTCTTCTATTACTTCCTCTTCAGTATTTATATATAAAAGCGCTTCTACTGAGAAACAGAGGTGGAGATTTAAAAGATTTATACCATTTAATATTACCTGTCTTTTTAACTACAATATTAGTTTCTAATGGAATTGAAAAAACTTTTGCCTTTACAGTAACGAGCATTGGGGTAATTATTACTTATTGTTCTGCGTATTTGATTTTATCTATATATTTTGTTTCATCATTTAATAAAAAAACTAAGAGAGTTTATGCTTTTGAAAATAAACAAGAATTCATTAGGAAAAAATGGATGTTTCAAATTCTATCTTCAGTTTTTTTAGCATTAATCATACTTTTTTATTCCCTTTTTAAAGAATTTTTAAATGAAGATTATTTATTTGGACAAATTTATACCGCCAATGCAGTTTTATGGCTCTATTGTTTTATTATACTTTTCAAAACACCTGATTTTTTATACGGTATTAATTACACAGAAGACAAAAATATTTCAAATAAATTATGGTTAAAAAAACCAAAAAAAATTATTTTGAAAAAAGATGTTGAATTAAACATCAAAATATTTCAAAATATAAAATCTATTCAAATCTCATTAGAGAAATTATTTGAGACTTCTAAAATTCATAGAAATGATTTTAGTGATGCGACTCTAGCAATCAAATTAAATATCCCTGTTAGTCATGTTAGACTGATATTCAAATACTATTCAAATTTTACTCTTTCAGAGTTAAAACATTATTTGAGAATAAATGATGCCATTAAAATAATCAAAAAAAATAAAGGGGATATTTTACTTAAACAAGTCGGTGCAGTAGTCGGCTACAAAACATATTCTTCATTTTATAGAGAATATAACAAATACAAAGATTTTTAATTTAGCATTAAAATATTAAGGTAAGTTTTTTATTAAAAAATTTATACCGTTTTTACTTAATATATTTTCAATATCGCCTTTTGAGTATCCACGATTTTCTAAAAGACTGTCAAATTTCTGAAGATCTGCAATTGTTTCTAAATCATGCGGACATTGTTCTTTTCCAAAGCCACCATCAAGGTCAGAACCTATCATAACGTGTTTTGAATTTCCTGCCAATTGACATATGTGATCTATATGCTCAATAATTGTTTCAAGTACCAAGCCACTTTCTTTTGGGTCGTTAACTCCTCGTTGCCAATTAGAAGTCATCATCCAGGCATCAAAAGCCATTCCAATAACGCTTCCACGTTCCAATAGTGCTTTAATTTGACTGTCATCAAACTGCCTATTGTGAGATACAAATTTCCTGCAATTGCTATGGCTTGCCCACAAAGGTCCATCATAAACGGCTAATGTTTCCCAAAAACTTTGATCACACAAATGGGTTGCATCTAAAATTAGTGATAACGAGGCTATTTCTTTTAATAAGGCTTTTCCTTTAATACCTATTCCTCCAACAGAATCCGTTCCAAAAGCATAGGTTCCTGGACCGTAATGGGCAGGACCTATAGCACGTAGGCCCTGATCATAAGATTTATGAAGATGATCAAGAGAAACAATTGAATCTGCACCCTCTAAACTTAACACAAAACCTATCGGACATTTTATGGAATCGATTTCCCATTCTGACAAATGCTCAGAAAGTTCATTTTTAGATTTAATTTGTTTAAGCTCTCCTGCTTGTTCCATTTCTTTATACCAAGCTAACTGACCTTGAGTTTGTGCCCAAGCTTGCTCCGGAGATTTCCATCCTGGTAGAGGGTTTTCTTCTTTTACATAACGTGCGATTTGTGTTGCAACACAAAGTCCAATATTTCCTTCACGAAGGGCTGAAAAGCTAACCGTTCCTTTTCCCCTATCAGGAAGATCAGTCATTCCAATTTCTTGCAGACGAATTTCTCCAACCGTTTTTCGTAAGTCACGATTCCACTCCATTGCGTTCATGGAAAGGTCTAAATGAGCATCAAATATAAATTTCATTATTTAAAAAGATAAATGATATGAACGAGCTTCAATTTCCCAAGGAGTGCCAAGTTCTCCTTCAGTTACAGTATACGCCTTATTGTATTTAGCAACGGTAGGGCATATATGGTAGGGTATTGCATAAAATAAGTCCCCTACTTTAAAATTATTTTCTTGTTTATACTCCAAAATTAAATGCTCTTCACTTTGCCCTTTATGTACAGCTTTTTCTAATCCAAAAATCTCTACTCGAGGTAAAGACATTTCAGAAGCTATTGCTTTATGGCCTAAATCAAAACAAAAAATATTTTTATTTGGTTTACTGATTAATCGAGTGACAACTACTGCAGCATTTAGAAAAGGAGATTCTTTCCATATACGTTTATATCCTAAATCCCAAAGTAAAGTAGTTCCGGGACTTAACACCACATTTGAACGAAGCGAATGTGGGTAAAAGCTCGGAGAACCACCCGCTATAATAGTAGGAACTTTTATTCCATTTTGATTAAGTTTTTTTATAAGATCGTCAACTGCCTCAAAAGCATTAGTAGATTGAATGATTTTATCTTCTAAATCCAAGGGCCTAAGATGTCCATCGTATACATGTAAGCCTAATGAGGTTAAAGAAGAAGATTCTACTATGACTCGGTATAGTTCAGCAGCCATTTCTGGCACAATTCCAGTACGATTCATTCCATTATTGATATCAACCCATAAGTTCAATTTGACATCTTGTTCTTGGGCTAATTTATTAAAGATTGCCAATGAATCAAGATTATCTACTAAGGTTGAAAATTGAATAGAAGGATGTTTTTTTTGATACTTTATAAACTGGGCTAATTTTTCCTTTGTAGGTTGTAATGCAAGTAAAATTTGCTCAACTCCGCAAGATATCAAAAGAGCTACTTCTCCTAAGGTTGCACATTTAAAACGTCGAATGCCCGCTTCCATTTGAAGGTCAATCACTTTTGCCATTTTATAAGTCTTAACATGAGGCCACAATCGTTCTGTACTTCCAGCAATTTTAATCATAGAAGCAATATTTTTTTTAATCCGTTCAGGAAAAACCAATAGACCTGGAGTTTGAAGTTTATCTTCTTCAGCAACTTTATACCAATCTGATGTATTCATTTTATTTAAGATTCTAATAAAAACATCGCTTCTATCTCTACAGCAATATTTTGAGGTAATGACATTCCTACTGCACTACGAACACCAATGCCATATTCTTTTCCAAAAATATCTGCCATTAATTCGCTAAATCCGTTAATCACATAAGGATGATCTTCAAATTCAGGAGTGGCGTTTACCATTCCTAAAACTTTTATAACACGTTTAATCTTTATAGAAGAGTCTGTATGTGTAACAATAGAAGATAGCATGGTAAGTCCAACTTGACGAGCAGCAAGTTTAGCTTCTTCCTTATTTAAAACGGATCCAACTTTTCCTTGCATCAAAGTTCCATCGTTTAAAACAGGTCCTTGACCCGAAACGTATAAATGGTTATCTAAAATAAGTACAGGCTTATAAACACCTGCCGGTGGAGGTGCTGGTGGTAAAACCAAGCCCATTGCCTCTATTTTTTCTCTTAATTGTAAGCTCATTTAAATAAAATTTTCTAATACTAAAACTCCTAACAGTCCACTTATGCCAATGGAAGTTTCCATTACCGTCCATGTAGATAAGGTGTCTTTAATACTTAAGTTAAAATACTCTTTGAACAGCCAAAAACCACTGTCATTTACATGTGAAAGCATCAAACTCCCAGATCCAATTGCCAAAACCATAAGTTCTGGACTCACGCCAGAGCTTTGAACTAGGGGAAGAACAATTCCTGCAGTAGTAAGACCTGCAACAGTTGCAGAACCTACTGAAAAACGAATTAAAGTTGCTATTAACCAGGCAAGGATTAAAGGGGACAAAGAAGTGGTTTCTAACAAACTACCAATATACTGACTTACCCCACTATCAATTAAAATTTGTTTTAAAGCACCCGCCCCAGAAATAATTAACAAAACCATGGTAATTCCAGAAGCCGCAGTACTAAAAATTTTCATGACTTCCTCCATAGAATTACCCCTTGATAATCCCAGTGTATAAATGCCTATTAAGAGTGAAAGTAAAAGAGCAATAACAGGATTTCCAAGGAATTCAATTAAAGAAAAAATAGTACTCCCAGGGGTTAAAAAATTGAGAGTAATCGTTGAAAACCCAATAAGTAGAACAGGTAGTAACGCAGTAAGAAGACTGTTAGATAAACTAGGTAAATCAGATTCCTCAAATATTTTTGAAGCCATAAATTCTTTGAGTGGTTTTGCTTCAACCTTTGGAATAAAACGCGTTAATAATGGTCCTGAAATAAGAATTGAAGGAATGGCAACCACAATTCCATAAAGCAAGGTTTTTCCAATATCAGCTTCAAACATAATAGATAAAGCAGAAGGTGCAGGATGTGGTGGCAAAAAGCCATGGGTTACTGAAAGTGCAGCCAACATTGGTAAAGCTATGGATATTAAAGACAAGCCAGTAGCGGAAGCAACGGTAAAAACTAATGGAACTAAGATCACAAAACCAACAGAGTAAAACATTGTAATTCCGACTACAAATCCGGTAATCATTACAGCTGTTTTAGTATTCTTAACACCAAAGAAAGCAATAAGACCATTGGTTATTTTTTGGGCAGCTCCGCTTTCAGCCACTAATTTTCCAAGCATAGCACCAAGCCCCAAAATCATGACTAAAAAGCCTAAGGTATTGCCGATACCTTTTTCGATGGAGGTTACAATTGTATTTAGTTCCATGCCCTGACCTATCCCAATAGCAATAGATACAAGTATGAAAGCAATAAATGCATTAAGTCTAAAAACGATGATCAGTAAGAAGAGGAATGAAATTCCAAGAGAAATGATTAGTAATGGCATATGTTAAAAATAATAAAATGCTGGAAATATGCTACTATTAATGATAAATGATTTAGTGAAATTTATATATAATTATGGGTTGTAATATTTTAAAATAAAAACTCATTTTGTTATTAAGTTAAGGGATTTATTATCTTTAATTAAGTTCTATTAAAATGATACAGTCTTATAAAAAATCACCAAAATTAGCAACATCTTATGATGCAATTTTAATTGGATCTGGAATTGGATGCCTTTGTACAGGTGCACTACTCTCTAAAACCGGAAAAAAAGTATTATTGCTGGAAAGACATTATACCGCTGGTGGTTTTACACATGTTTTCAAGCGTAAAGGCTTTGAATGGGATGTTGGTATTCATTATATTGGAGAAGTTCAAAGACCAGATAGTGTATTAAGAAAATTATTTGATTATGTATCAGATAAAAAATTGCATTGGGATGATATGGGAGATGTTTATGACCGAATTATCTTGGGTGAAAAGCATTATGATTTTGTGAAAGGTGTAGATAATTTTAAATCCCAAATGATCAAATACTTTCCTGATGAAAAATTGGCAATTAACAAATATGTTGATTTGATTTTTTCAACTAATAAAGCCGCATCTAAGTTTTATATGTTTAAGGCATTACCTGAATTTATAAGTACATTTTTAGATAGTTATATGAGAAAAAAATATTTAAACTTTTCTGATCGAACAACCTATGATGTTTTAAGTGAACTAACTACTAATCAAACTCTTATTAAGGTTTTGTGTGGGCAATATGGAGATTACGGTCTTCCTCCCAAACAAAGTAGTTTTGCAATGCACGCTTCTGTTGCAAAACATTATATGCAAGGTGGAAGTGTTCCCGCAAAAGGTTCGTCGCAAATTTTAAAGACCATTGAAAAAGTAATTGAAAAAAGTGGTGGAACTATCTTAGTTCGAGCCGATGTAGATAAAATTATCGTAGATAATAATAAAGCCAAAGGAGTGAGAATGACTGATGGGAATCATTTTTATGCAGATATTATTATTAGTGGTACAGGTGTTTTTAACACCTTCGAAAATTTACTTCCCTCAGATGTAATTTATCGTCATAAGTTAAATGAAAAATTAAAAAAAGTTAATCCGTCTGTAGGATATGGCTGTTTATACATAGGACTTGATGGTTCTCCACAAGATCTGAAGCTTCCCAAAACAAATTTTTGGATTTATCCAGAAGATCTGGATCATGATAGCTGTGTAGAGCGTTTTTTAGATGATAACAACGCAGAATTTCCCCTAGTATATATTTCTTTTCCTGCCTCAAAATTTTCAGATTGGTCTGAACGTTATCCCGGAAAAAGTACAATAGATATAATAACTATGATTCCTTATGAGGCATTTGCAAAATGGGATGGAACTAAATGGAAAAAACGCGGTGAAGATTACGAAATTAAAAAAGAAGAATTTTCTCAACGTCTTCTTAAACACTTATACGAACAATTACCACAACTAAAAGGATCTGTTGAATATTATGAATTTTCTACTCCTTTAACAGCTGAACATTTTTCTAATTATAAACAAGGTTCACTTTACGGAATTGATCACAACCCAAATCGCTTTCAACAAAAATTCTTAAAACCCAAAACAGCAGTTAAAGGTTTGTATTTAACGGGTCAAGATATTGTCACTGCGGGAGTAGGAGCAGCATTATTTTCAGGTTTAATTACTGCAGGAGCTATAACTGGTATTAATTTTATAAAAAGAATTTTTAAAGAATAAAGCACATTGAAGAAAAATTTTCCAAAGTTGATCTTAAAAAACATTTTATGTCACTTGGATATTCTGGTTATTCATTGTTGGGATTGGGTGTAGATGAGGTAAAAGTTGTCTTGGAGAAATGCCTAAAAGAGAATATATACTTTAAAGTCTGGGAGTTAAACTATAAAGGTAATGGCTCAATTCCAGACGACTGGTGGGAAGGAAAAATTGCTTATTATAGATATAAAAATCAATAAATTGAGTGTTTATAAAGACATAATATGTTACCCTGTTGATGACAAAAACAAACGTTTTTTACTAGGGAAAAAGTGAAGTAATGAAATGCTAGCTATTGGTTTAAATCCAAGTACAGCCAACGAAGATAATTTAGATCCTACCTCAAGAAATATTCAAGCCATTGCACAGAATAATGGATGTGACGGTTGGTGGTTGATTAACCTTTACGCCCAGAGAACTCCAAAGCCAAGTAATCTCCCAAAAAAAGTTAATCAAGTTATTGTAAAAGAAAACATTGATTTTATTAAAGAGCTTATCAATAACGATAATGATATATCTAAAATTCTTTTTTGCTGGGGAAACCATATAAATGATCACTCTTATTTAAAAAAACAAGCAGATCAAATAATTGCTACTCTAAAAGAATTAGACCTTAAGCCCCTTTGTTTGGGAAAAACATTGACTGGCAATCCCCTACATCCAGCTCCTATGGTGGTTAATAGATTTTTTGGAGGTGTTAATAATGTAGTCATAGAAATATACTAATCATAAAATTCCTTTTTAGTTATTTTTGAGCTTTTTTTGATCATTTTTGATCATTTTTGACCTTTTTTGATCATTTTTGAGTGATTTTGACACTTTTTTAGAAATTCTAATTTTATTTTTTTAATTCCTTTTTCAAGTAATTAAAAATAGTTTTAGTACCTTAAGTTTCTGATTATTAATTTAATGAAGAAAATTCTACTCTTTTCGTTTGCTTTTTTTCTGCTTATCACATGTAAGAAAGATGCCTTTGATGAACAGACTGAGGCTCCAGTAGCTGTTTATAACCTTGCCGTTAGTTCATCTGAAGGAGGAAACGTAAGCACCAGCGGAGGATCTTATGAATCGGGATCGGTTGTGACTATTACAGCTACCCCAGAACAAGAGTATGTTTTTTCAGGTTGGATGGGTATAGAATCTACAGAAAACCCTCTTACAATAGCTATTAATTCTGACCAGAACATAGCCGCATCATTTCAAAAAAGAAAGTACCCTCTTGTAGTTAATGTTAACGGAGCAGGTACCGTCCAAGAAGAAATTGTAAGCACTGGTAAATCTACAGACTATGATAGTGGCACAGTTGTCAAACTTACTGCTGTTCCAAGTAGTGATCACGCTTTTTTTAGCTGGGATAATAGCAGTTCTGTGGATACGATAAATCCTATACAAATAACTATTGACGGAAATAAAACAGTAGGCGTAAACTTTGATTATCAAACAGCACGAGATCTTGTGGGAACTTGGGAGTTTCAATTAGAAGAAAGTGCCACTGGAAAATCCCACGGTTATATCACAATGAGAATATCTATTCAATTGAATATTTTATTTACCATGGTTTTAAATGGTGTAACTACACAAATTTATTCTCAGTTAAACTCATTGAATAGTAACACTTTTGTAATGGGTGATTTTGGAGTACTTACAAATGTAAGTTTCACCTCAGCTACATCACTAAACTTTAATGTGGTTACTCTTCCACCAAACAGTAGTCCTCCAACAACTGCCGCTAGTGTTCCTTCAGCAACTGCAAGTAATTCAATTGGTCTAACAGGGGTTAATAAAACATCAAGTAACTCAGCTCCTTTTATACCTCCAACTACCGCAGTGACAAGTAGTACTTCAGGAATTTCACCAACACAAGCATTAAGTAGTGTAGTGAGTCAGGTAGCTGCGACAACCGCATCGGTTACAACCGCATCGACTACAACCATTTCCTGTACGATATCAGGTGCATTAACCTCTGGCCCGCAGTCACAAACAGTAACTGCTACAACTGCAATTACTAATGTAGTGGGTACATTTACTACAACTTGTTCAGGCACATTAAGCGCCTCAGCTACAGGACTTCCTATTGGAGTAACAATGTCCCTTACTAACAATTTAGCGACCATATCAGGATCACCATCTGCACAAACATCAGGAACGTATAATTATTTTGTTACAGCTTCTAGTGGAACAGTATCTGCATCTTTTAATGGATCTATAAATGTTGTTGCAGCAGCTGTAAGTTCTACCACTGCATCATCCTGTACCATATCAGGAATATTAACCTCAGGGCCACAATCTCAAACGGTAAGTATTTCAACTGCTATTACTAATGTGGTAGGTACATTTACTTATACCTGTTCAGACACATTGAGCGCGTCAGCTTCAGGATTACCCACAGGAGTGTCAATGAGCTTTAGTAATAATGTAGCGACTATCTCCGGGACACCCACAGGCACTTCTTCAGGGACGTATAATTATACGGTTTCTGCTGTTAATTCAACAGGAACAGCCTCTGCTTCATATAGTGGAGATATTACAGTTTCTGTTGCAAGTACTACTTTGGTTCCCTGTTCAGGATCACTTACATTAACCAGTGGACCAAGCACTCAAACTGTATCAGCTTCAACAGCAATAACTAGTGTAAATTATCTTGTAAGCACAAACTGTACAGATACTACAACGGTATCTGCTACAAATCTTCCTCCAGGAATGACAATGAATTACACATCCTCTTCAGGAGCTGTTGTAGTCTCAGGAACACCCTCAGGTGCGGCTTCAGGAACTTATAATTATTCAATCTTAGCAATGTTTGCAACTACAAGTGATGCGACTGCTTCTGCAACTGTATCGGGAGTTATTAATGTTATTGCTACTGCATCATCCTCAATTTATTTTGAAAATGGAACATGTAAATGTCCAAATGCAAGTGTTGGCGATACAGCAACTATATCTGGCACGACATATACCGTAGTAAATAATTCAACGATAGCTGCACAAATAGCAAATGGGAATGTTAACCTTTGTACAACACTGGTAACGTTTATGGATGGAGATGTAGAAGCTGATCCACCAACTAATTTCTTTAATGATAATTCTTTCAATTCAGATATTAGCTTTTGGGATACATCAAATGTCGAAGACATGGATGGAATGTTTATACTTGCTACTGCATTTAATCAAGATATAAGTAATTGGAATACATCAAAGGTTTCAAGTACTTTAGGAATGTTTGCTGGTGCTGCTGCTTTTAATAAGAATATTGGAAGCTGGAATACTTCAGCAGTTACTAATATGGGTTCTATGTTTTTAAGTGCCACAGCATTCAATCAAGATATTGGCAGTTGGGATACATCAAATGTTAAAGACATGAGCAACATGTTTGCTGATGCAGCCGCATTCAATAAGAATATTGGAAGCTGGAATACTTCAAATGTTAAGGATATGTCTGGTGTATTTGATCTTGCAACAGCATTTAATCAGAATATAGGGAGTTGGGATACATCAAATGTTAAAGACATGAGTGGCATGTTTGATGATGCTGCCGCATTCAATCAAAATATAGGGGGTTGGGATACTTCAAGTGTTGATTTTATGAAGAATATGTTTAAAAAAGCTACCGCATTTAATCAAAATATAGGGAGTTGGGATACTTCTGTTGTGACCACATTCCAATCAATGTTTGAAGGTGCAACAGCTTTTAATCAAGATATAGGGAGTTGGGATTTATCTAGTAATGGAGGAACCGGATATTATCCAGATGGAACAACGCAGATAGGCTATGACCCTTTAGAGCAAATGTTTAAAGATGCAACAGCTTTTAACCAAGACCTTTCGGGATGGTGTGTATCTAACCTAAGTGAGCCTGATGATTTTTCAATTGGTTCTGCTTTAACATCTGCTAATTCTCCTCTTTGGGGTAAAGAGTTTACAATAGCATTAACTAGTGGTTCTCAATCACAAACTGTAACAGCTACAACAGCTATTACTCCAATTCAATACACTGTAAGTTCAATCTGTACAACTACATTAAGTGTTAGTGCTTCAAACTTACCCTCTGGAGTTAGTGCCGCTTTAAGTAATAACATAGCAACTATATCTGGTTCACCAGCAGGAACAGCCACGGGTACTTTTAATTATAGCCTAACTGTTTCAGGCTCTACAACTGGGCAAACTGTAACAGGGACAATTACAGTTTCTGTTGCAAGTACTACTTTAGTTCCCTGTTCAGGATCACTTACATTAACCAGTGGACCAAGCACTCAAACTGTATCAGCTTCAACAGCAATAACTAGTGTAAATTATCTTGTAAGCACAAACTGTACAGATACTACAACGGTATCTGCTACAAATCTTCCTCCAGGAGTGACAATGAATTACACATCCTCTTCAGGAGCTGTTGTAGTCTCAGGAACACCCTCAGGTGCGGCTACAGGAACTTATAATTATTCAATCTTAGCAATGTTTGCACCTACAAGTGATACGACTGCTTCTGCAACTATTAGTGGAGCTATATCAATCGCTGTAGCCACAACAGCTAGCTCAACAACTGTATCCTCATGTACTATTTCAGGTGCACTAACCTCAGGGCCACAATCTCAAACGGTAAGTATTTCAACTGCTATTACTAATGTAGTAGGTACATTTACTTATACCTGTTCAGATACATTAAGTATTACAACTTCTGGACTACCCACAGGAGTAGCACTTAGTACTAGTGGTAACGTCGCTACTATATCAGGAACACCAACAGGAGCAGCTTCTGGAACCTATAATTATACGGTTTCTGCTGTTAATTCAACAGGAACAGCCTCTGCTTCATATAGTGGAGATATTACAGTTTCTGTTGCAAGTACTACTTTGGTTCCCTGTTCAGGATCAC
>Ga0209832_1001570_pt1 | contig 12402 bp, 4 predicted proteins | sample COGITO_mtgs_1104_2_FD_185516 | JGI IMG/M metagenome (GOLD analysis project Ga0209832, IMG submission 185516) | Pelagic marine microbial communities from North Sea - COGITO_mtgs_110407 (SPAdes) (version 2) | ecosystem: Environmental > Aquatic > Marine > Epipelagic ...
AACGATGAAAATGACAATGATGACAGCACAGACACAGACCTTGTGAAAACAGCATTTGGCCTTTCCTTTCATGGATTCTCGGTTCAGTTCACGACGAATCTGTATTCCTCTTCCTCTGTTCCGGTTGCAAACCAAAATGACGAAAATGACACTGACTCTGCTGAACCTGGGGAAACCCTGCCTCTGCTGACCAAGCCGGACGCGATTTTGAAGAATTTTACACACGCTCTCTTGCTTGCCCGTTTCTTCTCACTTTCAGTAAATGGGGCGACTTTTTCCCAGACAACGCGCGTCATTGACGCTGACCTCAATCCTGAGGACGGCAGCGGCAAATTCATGTCGACGACCACCAACATCGCTTCAGTCGACAGCGTGAAAGTGGGAATGCGGCACCGCATTTCTCCGCGCAACGAGGCGAGGCTTTCCATAACAATAGGGGGCGTTAAAATGATTGCCCGCGGTGACGATGGCGGTGTTGATGACGACGACTGCGTTGCCCTTTCCTTCGAAAACCCCTTTGTAACCAACATCATAATTTCGGGGATATACCCGTACCCTCTCCTCTCCCTCTCAACGTCAAGTGAGCTTAATGTGGTGTTTAAAACCTCCTTGAAAAGTCTGCGAAAGCACGCTCTAAATGATTCCATCATTACGACGGCCAAAAATGTGCACAAAATCTTCTCCAACTATCGCCCCCCCCTTCCCCGCCAACAAACGGACGACTTTAAGGAAATGCGATCGCTGAAGGAAATTTCTCTGAGCGGCCGTGTATCTGGCACGATATTGCCAGAGATGAGTGAACCAGATTATGACTTTAAAAATGGTGCGAACGACCTTGTTGAGCGTCACAATCACGCCGACTCCTCGCTGGTATTTGACACGGGAAAATTCTCAATTCGGGGGGGGATGAACATCCCAACTTCTATTTCTACCACCTCCTCGACAAGTGATACTCCAGTTGTCTCCCCCTCGTCATCTAATAAGTCTCACCCCCGCTACACTGTGGAGGTTTGTTTTTCCTCGCCCTATTTGAAAACTGGTGAAACAACATTCTGGAAATCGAGTGACGTTGTCTTTTCCAGCACCAAGATTTTGGCCGAAAACGCTCATACCCATCACACTCGTCATCGGAGGAACAAATCATTTATTCTCTCTCCGACCCACCGAATAACTTCAACTGAAACAAGAATTGACTTTGCATCAGATGGTTTGGAGCTAACATTGAAGCCGTGCACTGTCCGCTGGTTCGGGCGATTGTCGACAATGAAGCGATCTCGTGGTTACGACTATGAGCCGCAAAAGTTCCCAGAACCGCCCCCAATGCGGCCGAAAAAGCCAACATCTCCTCCTCCGCCGCCCTACCAGACGAATCTTTCCATTACATCTTCCCACTTCACTTTGTATTTGCACGACGATGTGGGCCATCACCTTGGCACGTACCCTCCCGATGCTCCTCGATACATCGTCTACAAGATGGACTTTGTGTCGCCTTCCATGACACTCTCGAGCGTCGATTCGCCCCCCTCGTCTAACGCTGGGTCGACAAACGGAAATAAAACGCTGAGTATATCCATGATCGAGAGTAGCATGGAGATTAGTTTCCCGAATGTCATTCTTCCCGTTGTTGACGTATCTTCCTCGGACAAAAACAATCCAAATAGCACACACACCAAAAACGCCGAAATTGTATCGATTCGTGCTCTGGGCCTCGGCACCAGGATCAGCGGAGTTCTTCCCAAAAGTGGACCGATAGACCCCATCACTGTTGCCGCTGACACCTTCCTGGTTTCTTTCGGGTCTGCACACAACAGCAATAGCCAGCCGCTAAGGACAGATTTCGTTTCCTCGTCTCACTTCAATTGCGTCGTCCACCCCGCCCAACGCGACGAACACAAGAATACTAAGCACATTCAGGTCACTTCTGAGGGCGCAGCTACGATGAAGCTCTGCGGCAAGCTCTACTGGTGCGTGATGCTTTCTATTGAGCTCCAATCCACCACAGATAAACACACTCGCCTGATACTTAACGGGGGCTTTCCTCGCACCCCTTCCGAAAAGGCGCCAATTTTCGTCAAAATGTCCTCTTCCGTGATCACGAACGTCCATGTCAAGTTCTCGGAAGAGCAACAAATGAACGTCAAGATGAGAGGCTTAAATGCAGATGTGGCTTTACTCGTTGGTCAATCCAAGCCAAATGTACAGCTTACAGCTGGTCACACCGTGATGGACGTCAACGACCACATGCCAGCTTTCATGACTTTTGACGAAATTAAGTTTCATGATGTGTTTCGACTTGCGACTGCATCAGAGCTGAACCAGTACCATACGAGTGCCCTTCAGCACTATAACTTCGACGACGGGAACGAAAACAATCGCATGAATGATTTGCTGACAAACACGGCCCACGATCCCCTCGTTGAGCTCTTCACGATCCACATAAACAATCTTAACATGACTGTCGCCCCAACTCTTCACCTTGGAAGGTTCATCGACGCAGCAAACGAGTTCACGACAGCTCTATTCCAGGGGCTCAGGGAATGTAAGGTATCCAAGACGTCAAAAATAGGATACCAACTGATGGAGATTGACGTAGCAATAGACACCTTCAATTTCATCGGTCTTGAGGGTCCTATAAACGACAGCAACAATTTGGTGGACCGCCTGCGATTCAGCATGGAAGATTTTACTCTCAAGATCGACCGCTTTACTCCCCCTTCCCTAACCAAGACTCACCTCAATGAGCTGGATGAAGATCCTAATGAAAATTTATATGGTCTCAACAAGGGAGGAGAGCTTAGGCTTAATGCTCGGAACCTGGTGATTTCGATCCACCCTCTATCACGAGAGATTCCGCTCTTTGCGCTTCAGAATTGTCAGCTGAATGGCTTCCTTTACTTGACAACCCTTCACCAATCTTCTCCCTCTTTACCCGCTCCAACTCACAAACAACATCCAATAAGTTCATTCTTTCCGAGCACGCGTCCTCGCAGCAACGGCGTGACGCTGAAATTCCTTGGCATTCCGACCAAAGTTTACATCGATCTTAATTTGAAATCTTCCCTACTTGAAGTGAATTACGGAGCGGTGATGATTCCTCACATGCTGCTTCTAGACAAGGTCATCGAGAGAATGACTCCTCCTCCCAGTGATGTGCAAGCTGCTAAATTGCAACCCAGGATAGGATGGTGGGATAATATTCGATACTGGATTCATGGGAAAATAAATATACAGACCAACATTTTCATCTTCCGTCATTTGCTTGATCGAGTGGAAAATTCCTCCTGGTGCGCCATGATAAGGTCTGAGTCAACTCGGATGCTCTACTCCACTTCCGAATTCTCCGTCGACGTAGGGGACCTTGTGCTTTCCCTTCCGCGGATTTCCTACCCTTTTATGGAAATGGGCCGCCGCAATCGCACTCGAGACCGTTCTAGCACTTCCACCTCCCCCCGATTCGACGTATTTCACGATCCTAAGAACCAAATCGACAATGACGGTGACACGCACCTCAATACGGGCGACCGTCACAGCCTTATTCTAATCCCCACCGCAAATTTAACTGTCAAGCTCGCTTGGTCTCTGGCCGACGACTCTTCCGTTGACACTCCGTACAAGCACCACTGCATTTACAATGTTCCCCCGTCCGATAAAATGCTTTCTCTGCACGACCGCTACTACAACTTCCGGAGCCAATCTCTGGCACTCGAGATGGACTTGACGGTGGCTGGGGACTCAACCTTTTCACCCTGGATTGCGCTACGTATCGACGTTTTGCCCTGGTTCGAACACAATTTCTTTCAAGATTCGGATGTTGGAGCGATGGAGTCCGAAGATGCGCATCCAAAAGCGACTGCTGAAGTTAACACGACCCCTCATCCTAAGTTGGAAATCAATAGTCTGAAGGTGTCTGCAGTTTGCAAAGATCTGCGAGCGGCTACCTGGTACGGAACTCACGACACAGATGGCCTCTCTCTCACCCTTCCCCTCGTTACAGTCCTTTCACTTTCACATGCTGGGATGAAGAGGGACAAAACTACGGGTCTTATCAGCACGAGTACGCAAGTGGACATAGGGGAAACCAAGGCGGCTCTTCTCGATATCGTTCACTGCTACGAGTTTGACGTTTTGGACGAGGACGAATACACCGAGAAGATCAAACAAGATGGCAGGGCAATGTTCAGTCTATTGCAGCAGTGGTACAGGAATATATCGGAGTTTGATTACCTTGTTGAGGCGAACAGCGTCGTGATTTTAGACAACCCATTCAGCAGTGAAACCACTATCGAGGAGTTTTTAGCCTATTGGAGTGGAGCTGGTGACAGTGATGAAGTCGGGAGTTGCGATCTTGATGATGAAGATGATGATGATGGTGGTGGTGGTGGTGTCAATCGCTTTGACTCTCCCGTCTTTGACGAGAGTATCAGTCCTGCAACAGATGGATCTACGGAAGTGCCGGTGTCATTTCAGCCTAAGCCAATTTTCGGCAACTTTCGGCAGAATCATGTAATGCTCCGCCCCCCTGATAAGTGTCTTCCGATCTACCAGCAAAGCAACCGTCGAACCTCTCTTCTCAACCTTGGGAAGAATTTACCAATGAATGCATTAAAGAAATTGCACCACCACAATTCAATGGCATCCTTGTCGCCTTCTCCCAAAGCAGCCCCTTCTCCCAAAGCGGTTGCTACTACTGTCATATCGACCGAGTCCCCCCTGCAACCGATTCATCACGAAGGTCGTGGTAGTAGCGATGGGGGTAATGGCGAACGTGATGACTACGACAAATTCGGCAGAAAGAAATTAAATTCGGGGAACGAAAATAATTTTGACCAAGTTACCTGGACTGTTCTCGTTGCCGGGATGCGATTGTTGTGGACCCTGGAGATTCGCGACGCAGTTATGCTTATCGTGGGTGACTTGCTCCACACCCTTGATATGATGCGAATCCAGAAAAAAATGGACCAGCGAACTCACAGGGCCCTGTCAGTCACAGCCAACGCAGCAGCGACTGCCGAAGAGCAGCACAATTTAGTTGACAGAGATAACGAAATGGACGACGGTAATGGCGAGCGGTTTGGCGGTAACGACGACGGCAGTGACGACGGTAGCGCTGGCAGCGCAAGTCTCGACGATCTGAAAGAATTCGAAAACGATATTATCCCTCTTGACGATGAAAGTTCGAGCGCACTGCTGCCCCAGGATACTAGCGCACCCGTACCCTCTCCAGAGATACTAGAAATCATGAAGCACAGCTCGATCAAGAGCGAGGAAGACATAAATAATCTTCCACAGCTGAGGGCCGGAATGTACTTCAAGAGCGAGGAAGAGTTGGAGGATGAAATGCCTGAGTCAAATTTGCTTTATCTGCTTGAACGAAAGGAGAGTGTTGTGTCATCTAATTATAGCGCCGCCAACCGACGCTCAACGGCTGCTACAATGGATGCCGGTATACAGTCGAGCAACTTCAAAAGCCTCTCAATCGACACCAGCCTCAACCCAAGCGCCGACAAGAACAATATCCGCAGGACATCTGCATCGACATCAACAGTGCAATCAAATTTGACCACTGCTACGCAAGACAAACACCGCCAAAGTCGACACAGCCATCAAAGGAGCAAGCAAGAAGCGGTCACAGTGGCGCAGAAGTATGCGGAAAAGAGACGGCGTGAGAAAGAAGCTCGCGAAAAAGATGAGGCGAGAAGGAAGCAACTGCTTGAGAGCTATTACGTCAATTTCCAGATTCACCTTACAAACCCTCAGATTCAGCTGCACAGCGAGAAAACGTCTGGGAGTGTCGTTATCGCGATGACCAAGGCATACGTTGAGGCCAAAGAGTTCGTTAACTTTATTAAGGACAATAGCCACCAGTGGGCGGAACGTGGCGGCTTCACGGACAACCAACGAGCAGGTGTGTTGAAAAAAAGTGAACTGAACTATCTTATCGACGGTGTCGAGGCCTATGCAATGCCCACGGACGTTGACCTCTCCGCTGGTCTCCAGTGGCTCGAGCTTGTGCCCATCGATGAGAAGGAAAAAAGAGAAAAAGACAAGGAGAAGCGCAACCAAGTATTCAGGGGGGGGGATATGAAACCCGATGAGGCACTCCAGAAGGAAGTTGATGTAATTATGGGAAATGTCGTCGAGCCCCAAATCAGCAGCATCGAGTCTCTGTTATTGGATGATGACGGAGCTGGTAGGGAGAAGAGGCTCGCCAGCTTGGCCAGTTTCGTCAGCGCAACCGATGATGGGGAAAGGGAGGGAATAGAAATTGAGTTAGACTATTGCGACGAAAATGACAGTAGCTACGGCATCAAGTCTCGCGAAAGATTACCGACCTCGCCGGAAAAGAAAATTCAGCGAAGCAAGTCTGTCGAAATGAAAGAGCAATTGACAACGAGGCACAAAATGTCGATGATGACATTTGCGACGCCTGATCTATTGAAAAAAATGTGGCATGAGTTCTCCCTCACGGTACAGCATATTATGTACAACGAGCCTCTCAAACTGAATAATATGGTTGTCGCAGGAGAATTTAGTGCTTTGATCGAAGAGGCTGCTATCAGTGATGTTTGCACCGTGGATAGCATGAGAGTCGACCTGCCCGAGCTTAATTTCAGTCTAGATGCTGAACAGTTCTTCACAACGGTTGATGTCATAAGAAATGTTCTGCTCGCCCCGCCTCGTCAAAAACGGAACTATGAGGTTGAGATCAAAGCAGGTGCCTTCGTGGGAGCAGGGAGGGGGAGTTCGGCCGATGTTGAGGTGCTGCGTGATTCCGTCCGTGACGGTTTCCTAGCTCGGAATGATAGCGATAGCTGCGGAGGATCTCCTCGCGAAAGGGCCAGGGGCGACTCAAATATCAGCGGCATCAAAAGGAGGGCAGAAAGCCGAAGGCAGAGCAATCCAAATAGCTCAATTCACTCAGAGTCGCCTCGCCCGTCCTCGGCAGGGACCGTCAATACTTCCTCGGTACCCGCCCCATTCTTCGGCGAAGATGAAAATCTCGGTAAGGCGAATGGCAATGTCGAGAAGAGTAGCATCGCAGATTCTGTAAAAGAAATGCTCAAGAAGACCAAACTCAATACCAAGAGGGGTCGAACGGAAATGAAGGAGTTCTTGAACGAAATTCTGGGGGAACTCGAAGAAAAATGGGCGGAGGCTTTGCAGCTGCAGTCGATAGCTTGGGGCGTTGGGCGAGGGAGCTGGAAAATTAAACACATCAACAAGCTCGATGATGTTGAGGTCGTATTTACCGGCTTAGACGGCACGATTGACTTCTACGACGATGGAACGACGTGCACACAATTCGACCTAGAGAATATCTTTCTCAAGAGTTACAAACCTGGACCCGAATCCATCGTTTTCGACGACCCTTGCAGCGTCGTGCGCAATGTCATCAGCAATCGGAACCCTTGTCAGCGATGCGGGGTCCAATTCGATCCGGAGCTCAATGAGAGCACGAGCTGTACCTTTCACCGATGCAAGGACGGAAGCGACGGAAAGTTTGTGTTACGGGAGAACGCAGACGGTGGGGGGGGCTTGAATTCGTGGAGCTGCTGCGGAGCAAATTGGGAGGGTGCGCCCGGCTGCTGCAGCAGACCTCACATTGGGAAGGAGCATGCTGTCGTAGCCCGGATTGATAGTCTTCCGAAAATTCACTGCGGCGAACAGGTTATTAGTCTCTACCGACACATAGAGTTCACCTTCTACCCAGGCGTTCAGTACACCATGAACATACAGCTCACAAAGGCAATCAGTGAGTTGTTCATGGCTTATTTCATGGGCGAGGGTGTAGACAAGGAGAGGGGGCAGGTCCATGGAGGAGGGAATGAGGGGGAGTTGGAACATTTGCGGGACACTGTAGGGGGTGTTGTTGACAAAGCGAGGGAGAAGGGGGAGAAGGTGAAAGAGAGTTTGCGGGAAGTTCAGCAGGAGGTCGCAGCAAAGGGAAAGCAAATTAGCAGAAGTAGCTTGGTCATCAGCAGCGGGGGTATCGATCTTGTCAGCAATAGCGAAAGGAGTGACGAGGGGGCTTTTAAGAGTGCACGTAGCGTAACTTCCGTTACTGACGGTCGCGTCGGTTTCCTGTTCGGATTAGAAGATAGTGAAGCAAAGAGACCGCGGAGCTTAAAACTAGGGGGACATCGGAGGGTCAATAGTGACGAGGTGAAATCTTCAACTGAGATTGAGAAAGGTGGAATAGGCAGCAGGGCCGCCGCCACGGCTGAAGCCAAAAAAGGAGAGGCCAGCGACGCCGATGGGGAGAGTCACGAGCTCGTCTTCGTAAAGCACTGGAGAGTGGGGGACTTGAATGCGAGGGTGTCGCTGAGCGGTTTCCCGATTGATACGAACGCTTACGGAGTGAAAATTCCAGCTTTCTTAAAGAGCCGCAAGGTTGGGAACTGGAACTATTTGATTGCAAAGCTAATTCAACACACGGTTCGGGAGGTGCTGAAGAGCACTGCAGCCAGCGGCTTGAGCAAGGTCCGCGACAGGTTGTTGGGTAGTCGGAGGACAGGACGGAGCGAGGGTCTTAACGCAAACCAGAGATTCATTGAGGGACTGGGAGGGGTTAAGCGCAAGGGCGGCCGCAGTCTGTCTCCACCGAGGAACACAACACTCTTAAGAGGATTTGGGGGTGGACTCAAGAATGTTGACGCCAAAGAGGAGGAGGAAGACGATGAGACTGTCAGTGAATTTATCAGAAGAAGGAACGATCTCATGGGCGGGGGGGGCACTTCTGAGGGGGCCGGCGAGATAGCTGGACATACCACATCAACCAGGAAGAATCAGCTTCTCGGTTATGCTGGAATGGAAGAGAAAAGGGACACGGGCAGTCTATTTGGCGCCCAGGGAGAAGTAGAAAAAAAGAAGAAGGGGAAATGGAAGAGCTTGGCCAAGCACTTCAAAATATCGAAGTAAGATAAATGGTGTGAACGCATAAAAATGTATAAAGTTATGCTAGCTAATATTTATGGAGCTACAATCACTTACGATGCCACTGCCACTGCAATCATCTCCAACCACTTTTCCTCAGAATCCAAATAGCCTTTGCCTACGACTTTCTCCATTAACTGTGCCGACAAATCTACATTTTTTGGGATGGCAAAGAGCAATTTATGCCTGTCGCTCACTCCCGCTTCTGCTGGCGGGGAAACGGCAAACGTGTCATGGTTATCGAGCACCTCCCTCAAAATTCCAAGGAAATTGTCTAGGGCATGCAAATCGCCGATGAAATTCGTCGCGACGACGGAACCAGACAGACTGAGAGATGGTCGAACGATGGAAGACCAGAAATTGGACTCGCGCATGGAGAGGGGGGGGGCGTCGGAGTCTGCAGCGTCGATTATTAACACGTCTATATCTCGTGACTTGGAGAGAAATGAGTGCGAGTCATCAAGCTGGATAGTGAAGGAATCGTCGGCGCCGAAGAATCTAGTCGCAGCGAAAATAGTGTCAGGACAGGGCTCACAACAACTGACAATAGCACCATGATGTGCAAGCAGACGCGGAAGAGAGCAACCGCCCGCACCACAAATAGCTATCGTTGGAGTTTTCTCTTGAACACATTGGAAAAGGGGGAGCGCAAGGGCCAGTCCGCCAAGGTGGGTGCTTGCTAAGCCGGTAAGCGGCGGGGGAGCTGCAGATGCTGGACCAGGAGCGCTTACTTGCGGTACAATTATCGAGCTTTGGATCAGGTGCGGGTTTCTATTGTGTATCAAAGACCGGATAGCTCCTCGATGCTTACTCGCGCCGACTATTTCGGTATCAATAACAGATATTGCCTTTGTAGAATATACGAATTTCTGCCGAGATTCCCTCCACAGATCTTTCTCATAGCAGTCTATGACAGAAGCATCAGTAGCAAGTACTCCCTGCAGGAGGTCATAAGCATCGTCAAAGTCAGAAAATGGAGCCGAGGGGCCCGACGATTGAAGAATCCCGGCCAAAAAACCAATACAAAGCGGGGGGTTTGGGGGGGATCGGAGATGAGAAAGGGAACGAAGCATTTAGAGGTGGTGCCCGACGATGTAATCCCGCCAAAAAACTACAAACAAAGCGGGAGAGAGCGGAGATGAGGGAGAGAACGAAGCATTTAGGTGGGGAGTCAAAATGTCAAAGTATAGGGAGTTTTTCTCGAGAAAAAAAGAAGAGACCTCCAAATTCTTTCTTTTGCTAATAGATGAGGCTCCTGCTAGCACTCTTCTTGACGGCGGGGTCGTCCTTCACAAACATCCCAAGGTAGGTGTTTGCAGATCGATTTTAGGTACGATTTTCGATCCAATTCCATTTTTTTTACCTTGTTTGTACTCGTCACTCACCTTAACCTTAACACCCCTGCAGCCGCCGCTCTTCTCCCCTCCATTCCGTGAAGGCAGAGCAGGATGCCACCACCTTCACCTCTGAATCCGCCAAGAAGCAGATCGGCAACAATGCGTTCCTGAACGAGGACCTGATGGCCCGCGCTCAGAACGGTCCGGGCCGTCGGAACGAGGAGAAGCTGAAGGTTGGGGTGGTGGGCGCGGGTCTCGCCGGCATGGTGGCCGCGATGGACCTTGCGGACGCCGGCCACGACGTGGAGATGTTCGAGCTCCGCCCGTACGTCGGGGGGAAGGTGTCGTCTTGGAAGGACAAGGATGGAAACCACATCGAAATGGGCCTTCACGTCTTCTTCGGGTGCTACTACAACCTATTCGGGATAATGAAGAGGACCGGGAGCTTCGACCAGTACCTGAGAATCAAGGAGCACGTCCACACCTTCGTCAACGAGGGAGGAGACCTCGGAGCGCTGGACTTCAGGTTCCCCATTGGAGCCCCCGTCTCGGGCCTTCAGGCCTTCGCTCGCACGGAGCAGCTGGGCCTGGCCGATAAGTTCCACAACGCCGTCCGCCTCGGAACCTCCCCCATCGTCCGCGCGCTGTTCGACTTCGACGGCGGCATGGACATGGTCCGCGACCTCGACGACATCACCTTCACGGAGTGGTTCACCCAGCTTGGGGGATCCAGGGGATCCCTGGACCGCATGTGGGACCCGATCGCTTACGCCCTCGGTTTCGTCGACTGCGACCACATCTCCGCCAGGTGCATGCTGACCATCTTCATGCTCTTCGCGATAAGGACCGAGGCCAGCGTTCTGAGGATGCTGGAGGGCTCTCCTCAGACGGGGCTCCACGACCCCATCGTGAAGTACCTCGAGGACCGCGACGTCAAGATCAACCTCCGGATGGCGTGCAGGGAGCTCGTGCACGACGTCGACGAGGAGGGGAAGCCGACGAGGATCAGGGGGATCAAGGTCGGGCCCAAGGATGAGTTCAGGGAATTCGACGCCGTTGTGTGCGCTCTTGATGTGCCCGGAATTCAAAAGGTCCTCCCCGAGAACTTCCGAAAGTACCCAATGTTTGACAAAATATACTCCCTCGACACGGTCCCGATAGCCACCGTCCAGGTCCGCTTCAATGGCTGGGTCACTGAGATGAACGACGACGCCAGGATGATGGACGTCTCCGGCGACCAGTCGGACGGGAGGGGTGGAGGAATCGACAACCTGCTCTACTCCGCCGACGCGGAGTTCTCTTGCTTCGCCGACCTCGCCGTCACGTCGCCGGGGGAGTATTACAAGGAGGGGGAAGGGAGCCTCATCCAGGCTGTGTTCGATGAGAGGGCCTTTGGCAGGTCGGAGGAGCAGATCGTGAAGGACTGCATCGAACAGCTCGGGAAGCTATTCCCGTCCAGCAAGAAGCTCGACTGCACTTGGTCTAGCGTTACCAAATTGGGGCAGTCGCTGTACAGGGAAAAGCCAGGTCAGGATAAGTTCCGCCCCACCCAGGCCACCCCCATTTCCAATTTTTTCCTCGCGGGAAGCTACACCTACCAGGACTACCTCGACAGCATGGAGGGGGCTACCAGGAGCGGACTCATGGTCGCAGACGAAATTATCGAGAGGGCGGACGGGATCGGAGGGCTCAAGGACCAGGCAAGGAAAGCCAAGGAGTCGGAGGCTGTGGAAGGCGGTGTCCAAGTCTAAGGGCGGCTTTTCAATCAATCATTCAATCGCAGGGTTAGGGGGACAAATGTTTGCTGGTTTGCTGATGGCGGGAGCGTGAGCGTGAGCGGGAGCGTGAGCAGGAGCGTGAGCGTGAGCGTGAGCGGGAGCGTGAGCGGGAGCGGGAGCGTGAGCGGGAGCGTGAGCGTGAGCGGGAGCGGGGCTAGCAGGGAGGGCCGTCAATTTAATTCCCGGAATGAAGCAATTAATGCCCGAGGATTTACCGCAGGCAGTAAGTAATTTTGCAGTAGTTTTGGCAACATCTACAAACTGGGGTAATGGTGAAACTGGGATAAATTCCTCTACAAGAGAGGCGTCGTCCGGACGCCTGGTATGGACAGGACAGGACAGGACATGCCAGG
>Ga0209832_1001581_pt1 | contig 12340 bp, 6 predicted proteins | sample COGITO_mtgs_1104_2_FD_185516 | JGI IMG/M metagenome (GOLD analysis project Ga0209832, IMG submission 185516) | Pelagic marine microbial communities from North Sea - COGITO_mtgs_110407 (SPAdes) (version 2) | ecosystem: Environmental > Aquatic > Marine > Epipelagic ...
CTCCGCGTGCCTGAGCCTGTCGAAGGCTGCGATGTTCAAAATTGACAGACCTACGTCCGTGTAATTTATAGAGAGCACAAATTGATACAATTCATTCACTACATACTCCACTTAGTATTCCCCCTCTTCATTGCCATATTCTTCTTCAAGAAAGACTGGAAAAAAGCCTACCTCATTTTCCTAGCAACCATGCTGGTGGACGTCGATCACCTGCTCGCGGAACCGATATACGAATTGGGTCGTTGCAGCATTGGTTTCCATCCCTTGCATTCTTATCTCGCCATTGGGGTTTATGTACTGCTCTTATTTCTTCCGAAGCCCTACCGATACATCGCTATTGGTCTGTTGATGCACATGGCTACGGATGGGTTGGATTGCTTACTCATGGAGTAGAGAGTGGAGAGTGAGAGTGAATGTGGAGAGTTGGTCATCTTCTTGGCCCTTGTTCAGATTCACCGAAGCATAGTCAGACTGAGCCTGTCGAAGTCTACTTTAAATAAGATGATGTCTGCCATCGTTTAGCTCCTGCGGGTAAAGAGTGAGAGAGTGATGGAGTGGATTGCTGATGCGCAGATGTGCGAATTTGGAAATATGAGAATTTGCAAATGTGAATATCCGCCTCAGCTGCGCTAATTCGGACAAGTGTGAGAATTTACATTTGGTAACCTGTAACCTGTAACCTGTAACCTTTAACCTGTCACCTGTCGCCTGTCACCTGTCACCTGTCGCCTGTCACCTGTCACCTGCCTGCCCGCCCGAAGCGCAGCGTAGGAGGGTAACCTGTAACCCGTAACCTGTAACCTGCCCGCCCGAAGCGTAGCATAGGAGGGTAACCTGTCACCTGTCACCTGTCACCTGTCACCTGTAATCAAAGCCCTATTCTTTAACAATCCTGAACACCTTCGAATCTCCATTTCCAAATCTGGCTTCGAGCAGGTAAACGCCAGGAGCACCAGTAATATTCAAGACTTGGCTGTTGTCGCTAAGGGATACTGGAGCTAGAACATCTTGTCCGAGAATGTTTCTCAGGGTGAGGGTGATGGGTTCCGTATTATGAGTAGTTGAAATTCGAACAGCTCCTGTAGTTGGGTTCGGGACGATTCGAATCTCTGCACTTTCAGATTGATGAATTCCTAATGGATTGATGTTGACACTTAGAGAGTTCAATGTTGTACACGAATTGCTGTCGGTTTCCCAAACATTGATCACGCCGGGTCCACTGCTGTCCCACTTTACTTCAATACTGTCGCCAGAGTTGATGGAGATGGTTCCGCCAACAACATTCCAATTTAAGCTCGAGCCGGAAAGGGGAGCCAAAGAGTACATGTGTTTGCTGCCTCCAACAACGGTGGTAGATCCTATGATGCTGATTTGTGGAGGTTTTGGGAAGACTGTAATACTGCTGATAGCAGTGTCGCTGCAGCCATTGCCGGCAGTGTAGAGGTAGTTGACTACGAAAGTTCCTGCTCCTGAACTATCGGGATGGAATTGATTTCCAGAAATCCCTGTTCCAAAGAAGGAGCCACCAGTAGGGTCTCCGCCAGTTAAATTCAATGAGGAGTCGCTTTCGCAAATATCCTCCAGTTCATTCAATGTCGCAACAGGCTTGTCCAATATGGAGTAAAGCTTAGAAATGGAGTTGGTGCATCCATTCTGATGGGTATAGGAATAGGTGACTTGATAGGTGTTCGGTGGGGCACTTCCTGGATAAAGTATATTGTTTGAAACTCCAATACCTATGAAGCTTCCTCCTGCTGGACTTCCGACTAAAATCAGACTATCGTCTTTCTCACACACTGATGGAATAGTGAAATTAACGGCTGGATTGGGCTTCACGAAAATGTCGACGAAGGCAGAGTCAATACAATTGGATTGGTAGCTCTTGCTGTAGTAGACTCTATGAGAGCCCGCACCCGATACCGAGGTACTGAACACATTGCCAAGGACTGCTGAGCTGACGAACTGACCACCTGTCACATTGCTGCTCAAAATAGATGTTTCACCTTCACAAATCGTGTCGCGACTGGCTTGAACGACGATGCTTGGCCGCGAGGCAATACTTAGAGTTTGCATCAACGTATCTACGCAAATTCCAGAACTGTCTTGAAGAATGGCCCAAACGGTATCTTGAGAGCTGATGGTCACCTGAGTTGAAAAGCTTGTTGAGTCGCTGAACAAGGAGCCTGGAAACCAGCTTACGACATATCGAGTAGAATCAAAATTTCTCTCGTAGTTCATTCTCAACAGAGGCAAGCCATAAGATGCAGCCCAACCGAGTTGAGTAGAAGAGCAGGCGGAGTTTCCTGAAAGAATTGTGGCAATCACGGCTTGGTAATTCACCGAATCCATTTCTACTCTAGGACTGTTCAAGCCACTTCCATCTGAGCAGATCTGGATGATGAGGTTTGAATTCTCTTTTAGAAAGAATGTATTCTGCAATTGAATCATGTTCCAGCCAGAAACGATTGTCACATTGGTGTCTGCAAATACATCGACCATACCAGTCATGTAGTTTGTCAAAGTGGAATCAGATGTACAGCGCATTTTAATCTTAAAATCTGGGATGCTTACGGGTGGCGTTCCGTTGTCCACGAAAAAGCCAATTTCCTTTATGATTCCCGAAGTGAAATCAGATGCTTCGAGCGCAGAATAGCGGTATAAGAACGCCTGCTTCACACTTCCATCGTGAATTGCAAATGGATTCGGATAGGCCAAATTGCCAGAACCAGAGGCATTGGTGAGATAGTTCGAGGATCCAATGATGGCACTTCTCGGATTGTTGAGGCAAGTGACATTTGTGTCTCCACAAAGGGCATCGCATGCAGAGCCAATGTGTATGTCCAGAGGAACCCCTGCACACAAGCTGTCGGTTTCACTCAAAATCATCGCTGTCCCAGAAGCTGGAGCGATAACATTCAACATGACCTCCAGATTTTGACGGCAATATCCATCTCTTACTTCAAGCTTTATGGAGCCATCATTCCTATCCGAAAGGTCGGATGAAGAAAGGGTGTCGTTCGAAATGTATTCTGGTCCTGTCCACTTATAACTGAAGCTACCTGTTCGACTCATGCCAATTGGCAATCCAGTCAAGGTATCCCCAAGACACAGACTTGTGTCCCTCAGTCCAAGAATTCGAAAGGAATCAGTGACATAGATGGTAATTGTATCTGAGTTTTGACATTGCCGCACCGTGTCCCCAAAGAGGACATAGGTCGTTGTGAGTGTCGGCCATGCTTGTACCTGTGAACAACTATCGCAACTGAAATTCACTCCAGGTATGAGGCTAGAGCCACCGGGAAGTGCCAACCATTTAATGGAGTCGGTTGAAAGGGCCTGGAGGTCCACTGTGTCGCCCCGGCAAATTTCATTGAGTTTGGGATAAATGCTTGGCGTTTTGGTGAGGTCAATGATGAAGTCGGAGTAAGTAATTCCAGGCACATTACAAGCATTGTCACTTTTCTTGAAATAGAAATGGTATCGTTCAAAAGCCATGCGCACAACCTTCCATGAAAAGGTGGCAATTTGGACGGAATCGTTGATGGCGTTGATACTGAAACTAGCCCCGGGAAGTACACTTGAAAAATTCGATGTTAGAATCAAAGTGTCTGTACTGTCGGCCGAATAGAACTCTGGATCCCATACTGTGATGTCGAATGAAAAGCTGTCGCCTACACATGCTTCTATGCGATTGAGCGTGCTGCTGTCCAGTTCTGCTGTACCAGTGAAGTTCTGAATACCAAATGTATCTAGAGGAACTGTGTTGATACAACCACCAACCGAAAAAACGTAATCCTGCATCGACCTTCCTTTCAACTGCCCGCTCACATCGTATTCCGAAACTTCTATTACCACTACATAAGTCCCAATGACCGTCGGATTAAATTCGATTTGACCTGTTACGCTGTCTAGTGTGAGTCCAGGAATTGGGGATGTTGAAGAGTGCGGAGATGTATATGGAACACATGTGTTGGCCGATGATCGACTGCAGATAAAGGCATAGGTCAGACTATCCCCGTCTGGGTCCGTTGCTCCAAGATTAAACGTTGAAGGCTTACCGGTGCAGAACGATGGAAATGGGTCGGAGGCGTAGCTTGGGGCCGAGTTGCATGAATCCGAAAGGTTGCAAATACTTGTCTCAACATAAGGAGACGATGCACTTGCATTGTGAAAAGAAGGGCGACAACATGCTCCTCTGAAGCCAATGGTCCAGCAATCACATCTTGGAGTCAAGATAAAAATGCCTGAATAGAGAATAGCCTCAACGCCCGGCGAAAATCCGCTTGAAGTATCACAAGTGGTTTGTACGCTTGGGCATACATTGGTTACATCGGTTGTGCTCACTCGATTGACAGTGCCATTCACTACACTGCCACAAGAACTACTTGCTGAAATCTGTAAGCTAGTCGCAGTCCATCCCGCTCCATTGCAATTTCGAAATACTCTCACATTAATCTTGAAAGAGTCTTGCCCAATACATTCGTACAAAATTTCATTGCCAAGGATGTGCGAGGAGAAGCTCGGACCAAAGGCCATTGACAACACCAGGGAGGCGAATAGATATTTGAATCGAAGGAATTTTGGGAGATTCATGAACAGCACTTCCTTTATAGGACGAAGTTAATCGAGAATGGTTGCCTTAAGGTAATGAATAAAGAAGGATGAAGTCAGCTTATTGAAGATGGAGTGAGCGTAGAGAGTAGAGAGTAGAGAGTAGAGAGTAGAGAGTAGAGAGTGGATAGTAGGTCATCTTCTTGGCTCTTGTTCAAATTCACCGAAGCATAGTCAGACTGAGCTTGTCGAAGTCTTCTTTAAATAGGATGATTTCCGCCTTCGTTTGGCTCCTGCGGGTAAAGAGAGAGAGAGTGATGGAGTGGAGGAGTGAAACCCGCCTTCCCCGCCTTCGATGCTCTCATTCGGGCAGGCCCGCCAGCCGGCGGATCTTTCGGTTAGAGAGTGAAAGAGTGGTTTAAAGTTTTTAGTTGGAGGTTATAAGTTACAGGTTGATGCTCAACTAAAATCATGAATCAATAATTCGCACATCTTCATATCTGCAGATTTCCACATCTACACCTATTCTTTCACGATTCGGAAAACCTCGAATAAATACTCAAAGTAGAGAAGTGATAGTCGGGCGAATGCAATAATCTCGGATATTCGTCGTATTCAAAACTGAATGAACCGCATAGCCCTCATTGTACTTTCATTTTTTCTGTCAACGAATTTGTTGGCTCAAGTATCGGGATCGCGTGTGTACACATTCCTCAACCTACCTCAGTCGGCTAGAGAAGCTGCTCTAGGTGGGGCTTCAATGGCGCATCGCGATGGCGGACTTCAAACCGCTTTATCGAATCCAGCTCTTCTAGATGCTCGGGCCGACGGCTCATTTGGCTTGTTGTTCAGTCCTTTCATTGCGGGAATGAATTACGGAAATGTGACTTACGCTAAAGAGACGAAAGCACTTGGTACAGTCGCAGCTTCAATGCAGTTTTTCAGTTATGGGAAGTTCACGGAGGCAGATGAAACTGGCGTTCAACTCGGTGAATTCAGTGCCGCGGATTACGCTCTTTCTTTCATGAACAGTCGGAAGCTCAGCGACCAAATTCAAATGGGAGTTGCTGCCAAGTTTATTTATTCAAGCCTTCAAGATGTTCAATCCTTTGGCTTCGCCTTCGATGTGGGCGCTTCCTATGCAGGTGCAGATTCAGCATTTTACTTCAGTGCTTTAGTTAAGAATGTAGGGAGTCAAATTGTTCCCTACCAGAATGGAGAGTTCAACAATCTTCCTTTGGATGTGCAATTGGCCATTTCCAGGAAAGTTGCGAAAGCACCTTTTCGCGTTATGGCGGCAGCCACAAGTTTGCAACGTTGGGACCTGCGTCACGATTATCAACTTACAGCCGATCAGGCAGAGGCAAGGTTTAATCTCGATATGCTGATGCGGCATTTTGTGCTCGGATTGGAGTTTGTTCCTTCGAATAAGTTCAACCTCCGACTGGGCTACAATTACAGGCGTCAACGTGAATTGCAATTAGACGATCGAACGGGTGCTGCCGGCTTTTCTGGAGGATTGGAGTTCAAAACCAAGAAGTACAGCTTTAGCTACGGATTTGCTCGCTACCACCTAAGTTCTACGAGCCACCATTTGAATCTCATCCTCAACTTCAAGGAATTCAAAAGAAGGACCGAAAATTCCTAGATTCGTCGTCATGGCGGACAAAATAAACATTGCAATAGATGGCTTTTCCGGTTCTGGAAAAAGCACCCTCGCAAAAGATTTGGCAGAACGATTGTCGTACCTCTTCATCGATACGGGTTCCATGTATCGTGCTGTGAGTTTGTTTGCTCTTCAGGAAGGTCTTTTTAAAGACGGACAATTGCAGACCCAATTGCTCATCGATTGTTTGGATGTGCTTCATGTGGATTTCGCCTTTAACGAAGAGGAGGGAAAATACTGCGTTCGGCTGAATGGAATGGAAGTGGAGAAGGATATCCGCGGTCTGGAAGTTTCGAATGTGGTGAGTCAGGTAGCTGCTGTTGCAGAAGTACGTAAGAAATTGGTGGCTCTGCAGCGCCACTTAGGAATGTCGAAAGGAGTGGTAATGGACGGTCGGGATATTGGGACCGTCGTGTTTCCCGATGCAGAACTGAAAATATTTGTCACAACTTCAGCCGAAGAACGAGCTCAAAGGCGCTATGCGCAGTTGCGCTCAAAAGGTGAGGATGTTAATTACGATGAGGTTCTCAACAACATTCAATCGCGCGATAAAATGGACACGGAGCGCGAAGCTTCACCGCTTCGGCAGGCTGCAGATGCTAAGTTGCTCGACAATCAGCGCATGAATCGCTTAGAACAGCTCCAAGTCGCTTTGAAGTGGGTTGAGGAAACTTTAAACTAGCTCAACAACCATGGCGCTCGCGCCACCTCCGCCGTTGCAGATTCCAGCAGCTCCAAGTTTAGCTCCGTTTTGCTTAAGAACATTTAGAAGCGTTACAATGATGCGAGAGCCGGAATTTCCTAGTGGATGACCTAGAGAAACAGCTCCACCGTTGGTGTTCACTTTTGCCGGATTCAATTCCATCATTTGTGTGTTGGCGATACCGACTACCGCAAAAGCTTCATTGAGTTCGAAGTACTCGATGTCGGTCATTTCCAAACCTGCTTTTCCAATCGCGATTGGAACTGCTTTGGCTGGAGCTGTGGTGAACCATTCGGGTTTCTGAGCCGCGTCGGCATAAGAGCGAATCTTAGCGATGGGCTTCAAACCTAAGGCTTCCATTTTTTCTTTCGACATCAATACGAGGGCAGAGGCACCATCGTTGAGCGTGGACGCATTGGCAGCGGTAACAGTTCCTTCTTTCTGGAACACTGGACGAAGCGTTGGAATCTTCTCCATTTTTACATTCTTGTATTCTTCGTCTTCAGAAACTACGATGGCATCGCCTCTTCTTTGTGGAACCTCCACAGGAACAATCTCGTCGGCGAATTTACCAGCAGCCCAAGCAGCTGCAGAACGTTCGTAAGATTCTACAGTGAATTTGTCTTGGTCTTCACGGCTGATCTTGCATTCAGAAGCGCAGAGCTCAGCGGCATTTCCCATGTGGTAGTCGTTGTAAACATCGGTGAGGCCGTCGAGTACCATTCCGTCTTGCATGCTGATTGGGCCCAACTTAACGCCGTTTCTGGCATTCATGTAGTGAGGAACAGAAGACATATTCTCCATTCCACCAACAACAACCGCTTCGCGATCTCCGGCGATGATGGCTTGAGCACCGAGCATGATCGATTTCATTCCTGAAGCACATACTTTATTCACAGTGGTGGCTGGAACGTTCTCAGAGATGCCAGCAAACATGGCGGCCTGACGTGCAGGTGCTTGTCCGAGTCCGGCTTGAAGAACACAACCCATGTACACCTCTTCGATTTCTGAAGCGTCGATGCCTCCTTTAGTCAAAGCACCTTTAATTGCTGCGGCGCCCAACTTAGTGGCGGGTACTGTAGATAGTGATCCCATGAAGCTACCTATGGGAGTTCGGACTGCTGATACGATGAATACCTCTCTCATGTTTGTGATTTTTCGGATGATGAATCGCCCATTTTGGGGGCAGCAAAAGTAATGATTCCATAGTGCAATTCAAGGGGCGAATTCTGTGCGAATTCTTATAGAATATTCCGTTGTTCAAAAAGCATCGAAGAAGTCGTTTGGAAGCATTGGATTCAAAGCCTTCATTCCCCTATTTTCGTTGTGCCCATGAATAAGATTCTTGAAGACATCCGAAGTACACCGCAGCTCTTGTTGAAGACCTTTTTGGTCGTGCTCGGAATAGCGTGGTTGGTGACTCTATTTCCGAGAGAAGTGAAGTTCAAATATGAATTTCAGAAGGGCATGCCATGGTTGCATGAAAAACTCATAGCTCCTTTCGATTTCGCCATCTATAAAAGTGTTGACGAACTGCAAGAAGAAGAGCGCGCTATTCGAAATGATCACAGTCCTTATTTCGTTCGACGTGCCGAAATCGGGGAGAAACAATTGCATGATTTTGAAGTCAGCTTTCGAGCGATTTGGGATAGTTTGCATTACTCCGATGAAGATGGATATCCGGAGTTTACTCAGAAGGCTGAACTCGAATTTGGTCAAGAAGTACTAGGGGAGATTTACCGACGAGGTTTGATTGAAAGCCATGAAAGCATCGACGGAAAAGGAGAGCAATTCGTGCTGAATATTTCCGATCAACAGGTTAGTGAAGAGTATGAATTGAATGAAATTTACTTGATTTCAGGTGCGATACAATTCATTGAAAATCAGTTATCAGAGAACTCTCAATTCAACAAAACATTTATTGAAACCTTGCTCGCCGAGCATTTGCGTCCGAACGTTTTTTACGATAAGACGACCACTGATTTAAGCTTGCAAGAACGCTTGAAAGACATCTCACTTACCTACGGTAAAGTGGCCAAGGATTTAAAGATTGTGGATCAAGGAGAGGTGGTAAACGACGATCTTTTTCGAAAGCTGTCTTCCCTCAAAAGAGAGTATGAACTCCGCAGTGGGAACATGGAGAATTCGGCCGTCTTGATCTTTGGCCAAACGCTCATTGTGTTCATCTGCATTTCGGTGCTTCTTCTCTTTCTAACCATTTTCAGAAAGGACGTCATCAACGAAAACAACCGCTTCTATTTTGTGCTTTTAGTTTTCGTGCTCACGGTCAGTTTTTCGGCTCTTCCTTCCGTCTTTGATGGACTGGATATTATGGCTTTGCCCTTTTGCATATTGCCCATTCTAATTCGAACTTTTTTCGATACACGACTGGCCATTTTAACTCATGTAATTGCTTGCTTGTTGATTGGCTTTTTAGCTCCCAATGGTTTTGAATTTGTCTTTGTTCAATCCGTAACAGGGATTGCAGCTGTATACAGCCTGGTTAGTTTGAGAAAACGATCTCAACTGCTCACGACCTCATTGGTGATTTTTATAGTGTATTCAGCAACTTATACGGGGCTTTCAATTCTTCATGAAGGAGATTGGGCAAGTATCAACTGGAGAAAGCTTCAATGGTTTGGCGCGAGTGCGATTTTCACCTTACTGGTCTATCCATTGATTTTCATTTTTGAGAAGATGTTCCGCTTCGTGTCGGATGTAACACTGATGGAACTCTCCGATTCGAACGCTCCTTTGCTTCGCGACTTAAGCAGCAAAGCACCTGGAACCTTTCAGCATTCCTTACAAGTGGCGAACCTTGCCGAGGCAGGCGCATCAGCGATTGGCGCAGATCCACTCTTAGTTCGTACGGGAGCCTTGTACCACGACATTGGAAAAATGCTTCAGCCACAATACTTCATCGAAAATCAACTGGGCGGACACAACCCTCACGATGAACTTGCCTTTGGAGCTTCAGCTCTGGTAATCATTCAACACGTTTTGGATGGGGTGCAGCTGGCTCGTAAGGCAAATCTCCCAAGTCAGATCATTGAGTTCATCCAAACACATCATGGAACTACCCATACTCGATTCTTCTTTGTAAAAGCTCAGCAAGCAGGGGAGACAGTGAATGAGAAGGATTTTCAGTATCCAGGACCAATTCCATTTTCCAAGGAGACGGCGGTATTGATGATGGCCGATTCTGTGGAGGCTGCTTCGAAATCATTGAAGGAATACAGCGAAGAGAACATTGATCATTTGGTAGAGGGGATTATTGAAAACCAAAGAAAGGAAGGCCAATACGAAGAGGCCGACATTACTTTCAAAGACATCAGCACCTTAAAGAAATTGTTTAAAGGGATGCTTAAGAACATTTATCACGTAAGAATCGAATACCCAGAGGAAGAATAGGATGCTGTATGAGCTTCTCATTTTCTTTTTGAATGCAGTTGGGGTGCTGGTTGTACTCGGGTGGATCATTCAGCGCAAAGCAGATTCAGGTTTGAGCAGTCTGCGTTTTTGGTTGCACCGAAGAACCCTTACGTATGTCTTCAGTGTTCTTGGCTTGTTTTCCGTTTCCTTCTTCGTGGTAAACGTCCTAATTCAAGACCCTTCCTTAGATTCTGCGGAGCAGAAGATTGAGCACTATTCTAAGTTGGACGATTTTCATGAATTGGCCTGGGCTTATGTCGAATTGCTTGATTTTGAAGATACCACCGAGGCAGGCTTGGATTTGCATTTCAGTTTGGTTCACAACACCCGTGGAGCTGTAGCAAAGGACAGGATTACGCATGGAGCCGATTCGACTTCGCATGAATTGATTGGAATTATTGAGCGACTCTACAGAGGTGAACTTGAATCGGATGATGCGCGTTTGTTCTATGGCATGCATCAGGTAGACCTGGGAGCTTTGGACTCGGCTTACTATCACTTGAGCCAGGTAACGAACAAAGATTTGAAGTACTACAATTACGCGTGGGGAAGGTTTTATAAGCGCATGGGTTTCCTCGATTCTGCCACGGTCTACTTCCAAAAGAGCATCGACGCCAATCTATTTCCTGAAGGCTCATATCGCGAGCTGTCTACATACCTATTCGACGAGGGAGAAAACCTTGCCCTGCGCGATTTGGCCTTGAAGGATGAAGATGGAATGATTCATACTTACATCCGCAGGTTGAGTTTTTACTATCAGGCCAACTTCTTGGATTATATGCTCGAAGTTTTTCGAATGGACATCAAGCGCTTAAATCTTTGGGGCACATTGGCGGCCTTTCTTATCAGTCTTATTTGGATCATCTACATCTGGAAGCTGGATGTGTACGAACCCGAACGCTGGAGCTACGTAGGTCTGACCTTTCTGCTCAGTGCGATCACGATTCATTTCGTGTTTCCCATCACCGACACCCTAAATTTTGCGGGATTTGAATTGAATGGAAGTCCGCTCAATGACCTCCTGTATTGTATTGTGGGCATTGGAATGGTGGAGGAGATGGTGAAGATCCTTCCGGTTTTGTTTATGGTTTATTTCACCAAGGAGGTCGACGAACCCTATGATTTTATTCTCTACGGATCTGTTTCGGCACTGGGCTTTGCCTTCGTTGAGAACATTGGCTACATCGAACAAGACAAGCTCAATAATATTGGTGCCCGCGGTTTTCTTGCTGCTGTAGGTCACATGATGTGGACCTCAACCATTTGCTATGGAATGCTACTCAATAGATATAAGTGGCATCAGCATAGGTGGTTAACATTCTTTGGCTTTTTCTTGCTTGCAGCAATAGCACATGGGTTTTATGACTTTTGGCTCATCAATGATTGGGCTTCCAGCTACAATTTTCTCACGCTGATTTTCTTCTTGATGTCGGTGCATATATGGTTCTTGATGAAGAACAATGCCATCAATATTTCAACTTTTTTCGATCCCAAAATCGTCATCCGAAACGATCAACTGAAGTTCTTTTTGATCATTTCCTTTTTAAGTCTGTTTCTATACGGATACATCGCCCAAAGTATATACTTAGGTGCTTTTCATGCCAACGATTACCTCATGGTGAACTTGGCTTTCTATGGCTATTTCATCATTTACCTAGCCTTCATTTTCAGTCGCTTCGACATTGTTCATGGTTACTTCGCGCCGATCAACATCCCCTTCAATGTAGCTTTTCCTCGCTTGATAAAAACTGCTGAATACAGTGGAAAGCGAATAGAGTTGCAGCTTATCCCGGGGCACAAACACGATGAGTTACTTGAAGAGGCTAAGAAGGTATTTCCGCCCAGCGCCTATATGAGAAAGAGGAAGGTTGTTGATGGGGATAAGCATTGGTACGTGCTAGAATTGGAGAAACAGGTCCAATGGTCTAGGGGCATTCCAAATACCCTATTGATGTTCCAAGATGATTTGGATTTCGACTACCAAGTGG
>Ga0209832_1001614_pt1 | contig 12219 bp, 10 predicted proteins | sample COGITO_mtgs_1104_2_FD_185516 | JGI IMG/M metagenome (GOLD analysis project Ga0209832, IMG submission 185516) | Pelagic marine microbial communities from North Sea - COGITO_mtgs_110407 (SPAdes) (version 2) | ecosystem: Environmental > Aquatic > Marine > Epipelagic ...
TCTGGAAGTAAAATTTATTTTAGAAATAACCCTTCAAAAACTACAAAAATCTGGGTTTCTTCTCACGGTTCTCAGGTACAACAACAACAGCTGCAACAGCAACAACAGCAGCAGCAGCAACAACAAACACAAAGCACAATCAAATTCTATGGAAAAGGCCCAACCATTGAAACGAATGTAAGCCAACAGAAGGTCAGGACCCGACCCCGGGGTGAAAAACAGAATCCTCATCTTCCGAAAATGATGATGACATCCCCGAGAAGAGCTTCTATGCCGGCGACTGCTTCAGTAAAGTTTGGTGGCGAGACAATCAATAGTAAAGACCTTGTGAGTCCCTTGACAATTCCTACAAAGCCAACTTCAACTTTTGGAGGTGGTCAAGGAGGATACCGAAGCAATTCCTTCAGCATTGTCGCCAATGACCAACAACAACAAGAAGAAAATCAAGAACAACAAACATCGCCGGCCAACCACATTCATAACACTTTGAAACTACAATCAAGGATTAAAACGCTAGAGAAGGAGGTTAACCTCAAGAACGGAGTCATTGAGGAACTCCAAAAGGAGATGAGTAAACTCAACTTATCAGAGCAAAAACAATCAGAAACTGTCAATCAGCTGAACACAAACCTCAGTGCTCGAACGAAAAAGCTAAACGAGACAGAAGAAAAGTTATTAAATTTGCAGTCTGCTCAAGAAAAATTGCAAAACTTGACCATTAGCGAGAGCAGACAAAGAAAGAGAATACAACAATTGGAGGAGGAGAAAAACTTGATAGAAGACACGGTGACAGAAAAATTTGAGAATATGCTGAAAAATTTCGAAGCGGAGAGAAACAATGCCCTAGCGCAAAAAGACGAGACAGAGAAAGAACTGCTTGCCATGATCCACAGAAAATCGCAAACAAAAACAGTGACAGTCACGAAAACTATCAAAGACGACGACAAATATTTGGCAGAGATGGATGGTCTGAACAAAACAGTCAGTAGCCTTCAACAAGATCTTACAACCTCCAAGAATGCATTTCAAGACAAATGCGGCGAGTTGCATGAACTGCGTTCGAAACTCGATCAGACATCCTTAACGCTAAGCAAGAAATCTATTGAAAACCAGGCCTTAATTTCCCGTATTAAGGAGCTAGAGGATCGACTCGGCAAATGCCAACAACAAAAGTTCGCAAGCAACCTGAAAATTTCGGAGCTACAGCTCAGTATTGAAAAGCTAGAATCTGCAACTCTGCCTACAATAACCACGATAAACGCGGCTTCATCACCGATTCATCTTCAGTCTATTGAAGTTAACAGGGGCAGTGATTCATTTCAGTGGAAAGCAGCAGAAACTAACCCCAAAGTACAACCCTTATCTCCAGCTCCTGCTCCAGCTCCTGCTCCTGCTCCTGCTCTTGCTCAAGAGAAGGCTTCTCTGGCAGATTACGTGAAGGAGGAGATCAAGACGGCCATTCAAGCTGAGATGAAAGCGATTCAACAGCACTCGCACATTCTAAACCTGACGAAGCAAGCCTCCATGCGAGAAGCAAAAATACAGAGCGACGAGATGAAATTAAGACTAGATGCAGCAAAGACACAACAAGATATTCTCCTTTTCTCGATTCAGGCGATGGAACAGAAAATGATAATGTTTGACGAAAAGGTTGTGAACAAAATGGCAAAATCAAGGCAGCAGCAGATGCGGGATTTGAAAGAGGGTCTCGCGAAAAAAATGCAAGAGCTAGAGCAGCGCTCTTCAAGAACAATATTTGACACGGCAGAGCGTTTGCTCCATGTAGACCTGCCTCGAGCGAAGAAGACATGGAAGGAGTGCAGCGAGACCAGGGAGAGACTCGTAGAGAGGCATTTGAGTTGAGCAAGTACATAACGAATTATCTTATGAGTAGGTAGCTAGGGGTAAAATTTAGCGACCCCGAAAATTTTTCGGAATTTTTGGTGTAGCAGCAATATCCCATCGACGTAATGGAAAATTTAAGGTTTGGCAGAAAACGATCCATCGACGTAATGGAAAATTTTAAGGTTTGGCAGAAAACGATCTTTTTTATTACTGCTGGCCGCGTTTGCAAAACTTTGTGTTGTGTACCTGCGCATCTGTGTATTCCTCCAAATATAATAACGAAAACCGAGACGGAATCTCATTTACACTCCATCGCGTCAACATCAAACTTCTATCAACTAATGGTACAACAGCCTTTTGAGGGTTGGCCCCCGCCTCCCAGGGGTGTCGCTTGGATGAAACTGTGACCAGAACTGTAATGAAGTTTGTCGCTAAATGCCGTTTCGCACAGCTTCGCCCCGCTCTCATCGCTGAAACTTAACCGCCGGCCTACTTTTTTAGGCTCTATGTGCTCCCCGCTGGGCGTCACGAAGCTGCTCTCTTTCTTCAGAAGACTATTTCGACGCGGTCGATCTCCCTCTAATCGGATACTGGATTCAAGGTTTTCAGTGGACTGGAGTTTGGTCTGGCTTGCAGCCTCTTCATTACTTACTTCTTCGTTTTCGTGAATACTTGTCTGGGAAGGGGAAGCTGTCATTGGATTGTCAGTTTCACTGACATTATTTTTATTGTCCCTTCTGGTTTCCCCAGAGCCAGCATCATTATTCGTAGCCGTATTATTATTGTCGACCGGATCTTTCTCCGGCTGTTCCTCCTCAACCCCAGCAGCGACCCCCATTCCTTCCAATTCATCCTCGTCCATCACAGTTTCCTCTGTGCAGTTACTAATATCACTGGAGGTGCTGTCTTGTGGCTTAAGGAGTTCAGATTTTTCAAATTTAGTTTCTACAGCAGCTCCGTCTTCCGATTGTATTGCTGGAATTACAGGCGAGGGCATCAGGGGGAATGGGGATTCCCAGGCAGTTTTTATGTTGTCACGTCAACACCAACTTTGGAGAAATAACAGCCCCCTGCCTGGGGTATTTTGAGTTGAAATAAGGGTTACCGAGTACCGACAGAGGATAGTTTAAGCGAAAATGACGTTTCTTATTCCCGAATATTCATTTATTTACACATCTGTAAATTAGCAACTCTCCGACCAATCCGCCCCGGCCACAACTTGGCCAGGTCACATGTTGCATATCCTGCCCTAGTACCTCAAAGGCCCCAAATTTGAGGATCGAACCTGGTAAAAAATTGATTTTGAGGAAAAAAAAGCATTGTTAATGGAACCAGAAATATGTTCACGACACACCAGTATAAGAAAGCTGGGTTAGACAGGGGACGGGAGCGGTTAAAAAAAGCGAAGGAGAAGTTGGAGAAAGATGATCATTTTGAACGTGGTGCAACAATCCAAAATCGGAGGTCAACTAGGAACAAAAACAAGCTCAACTCCGCTATTAACGCAGCGAACAGGAGAAAGTATTCATGGGATAGCGATGACAAGGTTGCGTTCGATGGTTTGCTGGGAAACAGCAGCACCAGCACCAGCAACTTGATGAGCGGAGTTAGCTCGGACAAGCGTCCGAGGAGTAGTAGCTCTGGTTTTGAGTCAGTTAAACGCAACAGCCTGACCAATTCGATATCATTGAAATCAATGGATAGATACAGTGACAGACAAACAAACGCAATTTCGTTGTCCTCTTCTTTGTCACGAAAACAGTCATCCACATTCCGTCTGGAACAACAGGGCTTGGCGAGGGGTGCCCTCCGACCTTCCTATGTAAAGCAGGTGGCGCAGACCACTCCTACTGCAACAATTTCTACAAATACGAGCGACAGAAGCAAGGCGACACGAAACAGTGCCTCTGCCTTTCTGGACAACGCTTTTGTACATTCTGACAATGCCAGTAGTTACAACAAGCTTGATAACAACAATGAGAGTGACAATGACAGCGACACAGACAGCGATTCTGACGATGGCCATCCGTACGAAGACAACAATAAATTTCTCAGCACAGGATTCGCTCCCTCAGAACGGAGAAAGCGACGATCCAAGCTCCGGGAGAAGTTAGACTACGCAAACCAGAATAGCCAGAGCTGGAAGACTGCTCTGTTCTCCTGCGGCAGTAACCACTCGTCGCAGCTTGCTCATAGTAAGAAAAAGGGGATCCCATTCGTGCCCAACCTTTGCCGAGTTGGCGTCTCGCAAGTTGTCAATCATATTACTTCAATTTGCTCCGGTGGGACGTCGACTTTTTTCATCACACACGCACAGGATGTGCACTGCTGGGGAACTGGACCCCTTGGTGGGGCCGACACAAGACAAAACTCGACTAAGAGCAGCGCGAACATGTCTGAAGCCTGGAAATCTACATGTCAAATCCCCACCAAAATCCCCAACCTAAAACACGTTTCTGTTGTGTCTGCGGGCCTAGCACACGCTGCAGCAATTACCAACTCCGGCATCATATTCACTTGGGGGCTTGGATCCAACGGCAGGCTCGGACACGGTGATGAGCACAACCGACCTTGGCCCACCAAGCTAACCATTAGCGAGGAGCACTTCAGCGACAATAAAACCCAAACAACAGGTGATGCACACACTCAATCGTGCGTATTCGACGTGTCATGCGGGGAGAGACATACACTGATTCTGGTAGAAAAGAGTGTCATGGAAGAGAAAAACAGTGGTAGTGGCGCAGGAGGCTTTGGCTGGGTTCCACCCGCCAACAGCGAAGAGGCCAAGGCTTTAAATGGCGTCCGGACGGGTGTTTTGATGGCGTTTGGGAGCAACAAAGGGGGACAGCTGGGAACCGGGGATATTGTCAATCGGCTGTCCCCCGCAGAGGTGACATGTGCGGCTTGGCGTAGGGGAGCGGCGGTGTGCCAGGTGAGCGCGGGAATGCACCACACATTGGCCGTTGCCGTGGTTGGGAACGCAAACATACATCCGGTGAAAAGGAGGGTATACGCGTGGGGATGGGGTGAACATGGAAGACTCGGGGTGGGCCACGAGGAAATGCAAGCAAGTCCAACCGAGGTTGCAATTTTGAGCCATAGGAATGTCATGCAAATTTGCGCGGGAGAGCAGCACAGTCTAGCGAGAACCGCAGGGGGGGATGTCTATAGCTGGGGAAACAACAAATTTGGTCAACTTGGCTTGTGCCTAAATGGCGTGAATCTTCCGTGCAATTTGTTGCCGCAAAAGCTCGACGGATTCGGTGACGAGGAGGGAGACGAAATTGTGAGTGTCTGTGCAGGATCGAGGCACAGTGGCGTAGTTACTAAGGGGGGGAGGGTATATATTTGGGGTTACGGAGAGGAAGGGCAACTTGGAGACAACAGCGAGAAAAGCAACCCGAACCCCAGGATATTAAATTATCCTGATATCAACAGTGTGCCGGGGTGCGTGAAGGAGTTAGCTTTGGGTATCAGTCACACCGTAATCTTAGTCGAAAACGAGGGTGCTGTTGGAGGAAAAATTAGGCCGGTCGCCTTGGTGAACGAGACTAAACCCAGTCCGAAGGAAGTGAAGCACGATGTAGTTAAAGAGAAGGAGGACAATTTGAAAAAAGAGGAGGTAAAGCGAATGCAGGATGAGTTCTTGAAAGAACAACTGAAAATTGAGGAAGCAAAAATAGCCGCCAACAGGAAGAGGCAAGAGGAGAACGAAAGGCTCTTTGAACGGCAGCTCAAATTGAGACGAGAGAAGGAAGCCATTACGATGAAAAAATTCGAGCTGCGGAAACAGAGGAAAATCGAAGTGGACCTCAAGAAAGAGGCCAAGATGGTTGTTACACCTACTTCGCTGGTAGACGACACACCGAGAGAACTAACGACGAGTGAAGAAGCGAGTGTCAACAGCGAAAGCAAGGACGACAACAACGAAGAGAGCGAACCAGTTGCTGAAGAAGTTGTAGTGACTTTCAGGCCTACAACTCCTAGCAACGTCAGCTTTGGGAAGAAACAAAGTTATGATCAGATCTACTACCACCCCGATCAACCTGTCGAAAAGTGCTTTGTTGCAAATACTGCTAGAAGAAGCTTAGCTAGAAAAGCTCTAAAGAGCGGAGGAGGCGCTCGTGCCAAAGATAATACTGCTTACTTGACGAACGGCACAGGTGTGAGAGGGAATGGTGCGAAACATTTTTTGCAGATAGATAACGCGGAGAACGAGGTGGTGGGGGAGCGGCCACGTACGCCAAGCATTTTGCGAAACAAACTCACTTCCCAGCAGGTAGATACAAATAACAGCAACGCCCTCGCACAACTGCGGCAAAAGAACGTTGGTGCCCGCAAAGGGAGTGGTAGGCCAAAGCGGAACAGCTCCTGAGCCCGTCGGGAAAGCCGATTGCCGATAATATATGGGTAAGAATTGGGCAATCGCCGGCAACAAAAAAAGAAATTGCATTGCGTACTGTAACAACAACAAACTGTTGCTTTTGCTTGCTATTTTTTACTGTTCTCTTCGCAAAATTAGAGTTCATCCCCATTGACCTCTTTTTCACCATCCTCAGCATTATCGTTCTCATCTTCGGCGTCCGCTTCATCGTCCGCGTCGTTCTCGTCCTCTTTCTCCTCCCCCTCTTCCTCTCCTTCCCCTTTCTCACCCTCACCCTCACCCTCACCCTCTCCCTCACCATCAACCTCCGTCTCGTTCTTTTTTGGCGGCTTGGGCTTGGGCTTTTTGCTCAGCTTGGTGACCAGCACGTCGACTGGTCTAGTAAGTGAAGCAAGGTCAGCGCTCTTGAAAGCAGGAGTTTCCCACGCATTCAGCTTGCTCTGTTCCTCGATTTTCCCCTCGAGTTCCTTCTCAACCTCGTCAACTTTATCGAAGACATCTTGCCTCTCCTCCTCTGTCACTTGGGGCATTTTCGCTTCCCACTTCTCCATCAGCGCGCGAATCTTAGACAGGCGCTCTTTGATCGCGGTGACAAACTTAGGACGGTCGGCGGCCTCGCTGACGCGGAAGTAGATGGCCTCAGCCGGCTCGCTGAGCTCCTCATATTTGGCGTTAAATTTATCAATGTCAGCGTCGTAGCCCTCGTCATCCATCCACTCCTGTTGCGCCTCGGCGAGTTTCAGAAGGGACTCCCTCTGCTCCTCGTTGGTGACCTTGGCGATCTCCTCCTCGTTGTCCATGAGCTGATTTTTCACGGCGTAGATGTAGGATTCGCACTTGTTCCTTGCCTCCTCGAGGTCAGCCCTCGCCTTGTCCCTCGCAGCGAGGGTGCGCAGCTTGGATCTCGACTTCTTCATCAGATCGTCAGTGTAGGGGGAGAGAGAAGCAGCATAATATGTGTTGATCTTCAAACTCTGTTTGTGAGTCTTGGTTCGCTTCTGCATCTCCATCTTGGTGGCGGTTTTCTTCTTCCTTTTCTTTTTGGGTTTGCTGCTTTTCTTGGACTTGGATTTGGATTTGGTGGACTTGGAGTCATCGTCGTTGCCATCCACGGTAGAATCAGCATTGTCAGCATCAGCATCGTCAGCATCAGCATCGTCAGCATCAGCGTCAGCGTCGTCTTTATCGACCTTCGACTCATCATCCTTGTCATCATCCTTGTCATCAACCTTGGCCTCTTTGCCATCCTTCCCCCCCTCCTCTATTGCTCCATCGTCTTCGCTTTCGTCTTCCTTGGAGACTGCGGCAGTCTCCTCCTCCTCCTCCTCCTGCTCTTCTGGCTCCTCATCTTCGTATTCGTCGAGCTCGTAGGTAACTTCGACCTCCTCCTCGATCTCTTCTTCGAGAACAGCGTGTGCGCTCACGAGACGGGTGATCCCACTTCCGCTCAGCTCGAACTGCATGCTGACCTTAGGCTTGCCGAGGTTCTTCTCGGCCATCTTCTTGGCGAAGGCCTTCACGCCCGTGACATTGTAGTTCACCAAGCTCTTCTCGGTGCCCTCAGGTAGGAGCGCGGAATCTTCGTAGCAGATTTCAACGCTAATGTCGCAGTCGTGCGTGAAGGCGATTTTCTTCGTCGTGCCAACCTTGCCGCTGGGCTTGAAGATAACTACCTGTTTTGCCCAGGGTTCATCGCTCTTTTCTCCATCAGCCTTGTCGTTCTCGCTGTCACCTTCGCCTTTGTCTTCCTTCTTCTTGTTCTTCCCAAACAGACCTCCAAGGAGACCCCCAGACGAGCCGCCTTCGCCGTCTTCCTCAGTGTCCTCCATCTCTGTGAGGCGCACGCCCACGGGGAAGACGTTAATGTCAGTCATGCCCACCTTGCGGACTCTGAAAGCGGTGGAAATGTTTGCGCCGTGGAAGGCAGCTCCAAGTGCCATCGACTCGTCAGAGTTGATGTGCATCCCGAGCTCCATATTGTTGATGTTCTTCTTGATCTTTTCCTGTACCCTCGGGACCCTCATTCCCCCGCCGATCATCTCCACATCATTGACGTCAGCGATGGTCATATTGGCCATGTCCAGGGCCATTTGGATGGGCTCTGTGGCGCGGTCAAAGAGACCCTCCTGCTTGCACAGCTCCTCGAATTTTTCGCGAGAAAGCTCGCTCTTGAAGTCCGTGTCGTCGTGGAGAGACTCGATGTAGATGGGGACATTCGTGTTGGCTGACAAGACCTCCTTCACCTTAGTCGCCTGCAGGCGGAGCTTGGTGGCAGCGCGGGGGAAGTCGAGAACGTTTCCTTTTCCCCACTTCTTGTTGAATTCGTCGGCCAGAAACTTTACGATGACGGCATCGAAGCGGCCGCCACCAAGCGTAGCATCCCACCCCTTTCCGAGAACTTCAAATCCACCGATCTTCTTCTCGTCTTTCCCGGATTTCACGGACCAGCTGTAGAACTTCACAATGGACACCTGGGTGCCCATTCCTCCCAAGTTGTAGAACATGACGACCTTGGGCTCCTCCTCGACCCTGTCCATGCCGTAGTGCAGAGCGGCAGCAGTGTTTTCCTATGATGATCGTGTACGTTTTTTAAGTGTGAGAGGTGTGTAACGTTGTTTGCAGCATTGTTTGCTGCGTTGGGTGTGCAGTTTTGTGTACAATTTGTGCTCACCTCAATTAGAGAAAGAACATTCAGGCCCCCCAAAGCGGCCGACTTGGTGAGCGAAACACGCTCCTGCTGAGTGTAAAACATCGGCACAGTGAGGACTGCATCTTGCTTCGGCTTCTTCCCCTTCGAAGGGGGAATGGGCTGCCCTGTCACTTCCTCAATGTAAGCCTTGGTGATCTCAGTAGAATACGACAGGAGCATGGCAGACAGCTCTTCAGGAGTGTAGTACTTGATCGGATCGCGCTCAATTTCTAGCATGACACGGGGAGCACCAGTAGCAATAGAAGTAGAATCACCACCTTCTCCGTCTTCCTCAGTGTCCTCGGAGGATTCCTCGAAATCCTCGTACAAACGCTCTTCCCCAGTTACGCTAAAGTGACGGTCAGCAATCTCCTTCACTCCCGGGTGCGAGGCAGAACGACCGAGCATCCTGTTAAAACTCGCGGCCGTCCTATGAATTCGATTGGCGGTTGCCCGGTTAGAATTGCGGTTGCTTACTGCAGAGCATTCCGGAATGGAAAAATTTAAACAAAACAATGAACTTCTGAAAAAGTGACAAGTGGCACTCTTGCATGAATGCAATACAATTGAACTCACCTCAAAGGCTTCCTTGCGATGAGCGAGCTCGCATCGCTACCATAAAAGCGGCTGCCCTCGTCGAAAAGAATCATGGTCTCGGTTTTCCTCTTGCTGTGAAGGTTTGTCACAATGGAGAGGGGCGAACCTCGGCGAACCAGGGCGATTTTTGTGTACAGCGACCCCATATCAATGCCGATGATCGACTGGGACCATGCCAACGCCAGCAAGAGAGAAAAAGTCACGTACAGGAGAAGGGCAGACGACATAGTGCGAGTTGTGAGGCTTGAGGGGGACAAACAGTGGAGAGCCAGCAAAAGACGATGCGGATGTTTATTCTAGGGATGTCGATTTTGAGAGAGTGAAAAGTGTTCGAGACGGAGACAAATTTGTCACTTGCGTGGCGTGGGTTCCCGGAAAACAATTATATATATTTTCTCGTAAGAGCATTTATTGTCCCCATGGCGACCTCGGTCGGACTCGAGGCGTCCGGGCGTCCGGCGTCCGGGCCCAGCACGTGCCACGGACGGGCCACAATTAGAGTCTGCAACTTGATCCAAAATATCCAGAACGACAACTCTCCGATTTTATCATCACATTCACGTTTGTTGGTCGATTGGGAGTTTTTTTAATTGAAAATTGTAGTTTGTTTTTGTGTCTCCTTTAAGACTAATTTTTTAGGAAGGAATTTAACTCCTCCCTATTGGTGATGGAATCAGCAATGGCCGTAGACACTACGCCTCCACCGCAATCACCGCCATTAGCAACAGCAGAACTGCCCCTTCCTCGTTGGGATGCCAGTGATGAACCTGGGACCCATTTCTGTGAATTCAAGGAGAAATACCACGGAGACCCTCTGGATAATGATACATACAAAACAGTAAGTGAGCCCTGAATTGCTTGTGCGCTCGACCCGTTCTCTGCCATTTCATGTAATTGCGCGCATGCACTCATGTGGCACACTATTGTAGTCGACATTCTTTGGTTTTTTGTGGATGTATATTTTCATGATTTGTCATGACTTGCTTGGGTGCTTGATTCCCCCGCTGATTTCTGCTCATGTCCTCACTTCCTTCTACCTTTATACAATCGACTCACCCCTTACGCGCTCACTATCGTACTCAGGAAAAAGTAAGAGACGTCTGGTTAGAACCATCTCCATCAGAATTCAGTCTCAGGCTCCCAAACTACTCGAACGAGAAGAAAAAAGCCAAATCTCAACCTCCTGGCTTCCGGCCAATTGTGGCCAAGGCCATTGGCTACCCCACGAAGCTGACCCACCTTACCTCTAGGATAAAGTGCATCAAAGATTTCGTCGCCGCCCACCCAGAAACGCAATTCATGACCGTCGTACGGCAGGTCCCTACCAAGTATGTCACTCACATGCTCTTTTTGTATGCCAGGGTGCTGCCCGTTGGAGAGGACAAAGCTTTCGACAAATTGGTGGACGAATTTGTCGGAGGAGAAGGCGGCGACGAATTCAGGAGGGAGAGGTTTAAATATCTACCTCAGCTGCCGACGGCTCCATTCATTGTGAAGAACAGCCTTCGTGCGTTGGGAGGTCACAGACCGGTTTTAATAGGCAATGGCTACTTGGAGTGCAGCTACTACTCTGGGTCCAACTACTTTGAGGTTGACATTGACATTTCCTCGAGCTCCGTTGCTAAAACGATCGCAAATACCGTAGTTGGGCGCTGTGACAAGGTTGTAATCGACGAAGGTTTTGTTATTGAAGGTCGGGCAGAGGATGAGCTCCCCGAAAGGTTGCTAGGCTGCCACAGATTTGTTTACTGTGATCTCAAGGGCAGGACCACCATGTGGAAAGAGGGGGACTTGGAGAGTGTGGATGATACAGAAGTACCGAAGGACAAGGACAAGGACAAGGACAAGGACAAGGACAAGGACAAGGAAGGGGAGACAATGGACGAAAAGAAGTAAACTAAACTATAAAATAGAACTTTACAGAGTGAGGGATGAGGGAGAGAGAAAGAGAGGTGCTTTCAAAGGCCAAAGGCATGTACGTGCTTCAATCTTTAGCTATCATCTTAGCTATCATCTTAGATTCTTAGCAGCAAGTTGTGTGGGTCCCTTTTGTCCTTTATTATTTTGTCCTACTCCCCTCTCCTCTAGCAACAAAGAAAATATTCCATTCCCGTCACTCTGCCGCCAGCTTCGCCGGGTTACCGCAGACAAGAATGACGCTATCTCCCCTCAAAAACATTTTGCTCACAAACCTATCCCTCCCCACTACCTTGCCTCCCTTCCCTCCCTTTCCCTTCACCACCTCGCTCCACATCTCCTTCACATCAACCAGCACCATGTTAAAGTGCCTGTCAAATGCCTTGACTCGGCACAGCAGCTTGTGGTTGGAACGGAGGTTTATCAGTATTTGAGTATTGGATTTCACGGCATTGAGGAGGAGGGAAAGAGGACCGGAGGTGAAGGTGTCTGGCCCAGGAGTTGTGTGCAGAGCCAGACTCGGCACAGTCCGCTTGTCGTCAATACTCGCCCTGCAAAAAGGGGAGGCGAGGTGAGTATGGTTATAAAATGACTGGAGGCAAAGGAGGGCACTTACATTGGGCTATATAATCAAGCGAAGATGGGGTCACTGCTATCCACGGTATTGTATTTTACTGGATTGTGGGTTAAAAACGCCGGGGTGGTACTTTGAGAGGTAATAGAAGGAGGAATTCGGGGTAATTTGTGCCGATTATCGAATTAAATTGTGTGGCTTCCGGATTTGTGT
>Ga0209832_1001619_pt1 | contig 12194 bp, 7 predicted proteins | sample COGITO_mtgs_1104_2_FD_185516 | JGI IMG/M metagenome (GOLD analysis project Ga0209832, IMG submission 185516) | Pelagic marine microbial communities from North Sea - COGITO_mtgs_110407 (SPAdes) (version 2) | ecosystem: Environmental > Aquatic > Marine > Epipelagic ...
CTCCAGCTCAAGCTTCAGCTTCAGCTCCCGCTCCAGCATCAACAGCCCCGGCTCCAGCTCCAGCTCCGGCTTCAGCTTCGGCTCCAGCGCCCGCTCCAGCTCCGGCTCCAGCTTCAGCTTCAGCTCCCGCTCCAGCATCAACAGCCCCGGCTCCAGCTCCAGCTCCGGCTCCAGCTCCAGCTCCGGCTCCAGCACCAACAGCTCCGGCTCCCGCACCTGTGAGTAATCCATTTGCAAATGCATTTGCACTCTCGCCTAAGAAGGGGGCCAATGGGGCATCCCCCGCTCCAGCTCCTGAAGCTGCCGCCCGGACGCAAGCTCCAGTTTCTGTGCCAGTGTCTGATCCTACGCCTGTTCCAAGCGGCGGCAATCCATTTGCCAATGCCGCAGCGTTCTTGCCCAGTAAGTCCGCTTCTGCTGCTGCGGAAACAACAGCCACTGTGCCCTTATCTGGGCCAATCAGCACATCCGAAGAAAGAAAAGAGCCACTGTCAAAGAAGGAGGAGAAGGAGATGAAGAAGCAGGAAAAGATGCGTCTGAAGGAGATAAAGAAGAAGGCCAAAATGGCGAATAGGTTGAATTTCCTCGGCGGAAAGTCTGCCAAGGTGGACGAGGCGGTTGCCAAAGTGAGTGAGATGATGGACACAACGCAGGCTTTCGAGGACAACGGTAAGCCCGGAAAGCCAAAGCTTAAGGGCATCGCTCTTCTGCGGATGAAGACTAAGGCGATGATGATGCAACGGAAACTGGCCCAGCTGAAGGCCAACATCGCTGCTGCGAACGCGGCCATGGACAAGCAGGCCACAGCACTAGATCTGGCCGACGTTGATTTGTTCGAGGAAATCGACATGAGCAAATTTGAACCCGAACCAGAAGAAGAGCGTCCACCGACCCCCCCTCCTCCCACGCCGCCATTTTTTACTAGCTGGGAGGAAATGGACGAAGAGGAGCGCTTGGCCGAGGTGCACCTCGCCTGCATGGATTGTGACGTGATAGGCTGCGCCATAAGCCAGAACTTAATTGTTCCCGACGTAGAAGACAGTGCCGCAATATTTGTGGCCCGCCAGAGCCGCTGGAACGATTTTAGAGAGTGGTACAGCGAGGAGAAAGCGAAGAGCGAACAAATTGCAAAGATGAAAAAAGAAAATCCGACTGGCTTCAAACAGCCCGCAAGCGAATTTACTCAGCCACGGAAGCTTATGCTCAGGAACGAGGCGGCTGCGGCGCTGAATGACGAGACCGTGATTGCTGCTTTCAACGAGGATCACCCTGACAAAAAACGAGCTGTCGCCACGGACAGGGAGAAGATGAATGGAAACGCTCCGGACATGGACTTCAGAGTTTGGTACAGCAGAAATCGAGAGGTCCGCAAGGAGTTCTTGATCCGCTCTGCCAATTTTTTGAGGATGGTGAGGCGTGCCCAGATGTGTTTTGAGCTGTACAACTTTCCTGAGCCTGTAATGTTCCAACCGCTTGTTGAGCCTGTGCCGGAGGGGGCCCCTCCTGTAGAGCGCCGGTTGAGGCTCTTTGGGAGCAGAGACCCGGAAACCTACACTGTAGAGGAGGTATTGTTCTGGCATAAAGATGAGGAACTAGAAGATGAGATATCAATCGTGAATGAGTGCGAGGAAAGAGCTGCCGCCGAGAGACGGAGGCTTGCCATGTTAAAGATCGAGAGGAAAATGCAAGGACTTGAGAGTGAGATACTAATGTGGGAGGACCATAGGAGTGATCTTGGGCGAAAGGTGGAAAACATCTTGATGAACAAAGTCGACGAAGAGGGAGGTTTTGTAGGAAGGTTTGGTTACTTTGACGATATAAAAAAGTCGTCGCTGGTTGATAAGAACTTAAGGGAGTTGAAATTCAAGCATGGGACTGGGCTGGACAACCAGGATGAGTTTAGTGACGATAAGGAGAAAGCCAAGGCAGAGGCACTCGCGAAAGACCGCCGAAAGGAGGAGGAAAGACGGCGAGCGGAAAACGAGAAGAAGAGGCGCGCAGAGGAGGAAAGGAAGAAAAAGTTGGAGGAGGAACGGTACGAACGACTGAGGGCGACAGCTGATGAGAGGAAAAGAATTATGAAGGAGCTCAAGGCTCTCAAGGAGAGCAGAAAGAAGGCGGCCGCCGACAAAATATTGGCGGATGAGAAGGAAAAACTTAGGTTGGAGAGGGAAGCGAGAGAAAGTGAGCTGGCAGCCGAGGTAGAGAGGCGAGCAGAGCTCAAGCGCGAGAAGATGTTGAGAGACGCCGAGGCGTGGAGGGAGATGGAGAGGGAGAAGGAAATGAGGTCTAGAGAATCGAGTGAGAGGGAAGCGATGGGTAAAGAGGACGGAGAGAGTCGTCAGTGGGGCTTAGAATTGGATTTGATGTTGGAGAAGAAGAAAGCGAGGCTAGAGCTGTTGAAGTTTGCTTACCTCGGCGTGGAGGGAGGAAGAGACGAGGGTGAAGTGGCGCTCCTGTGGGGCGGTCCAAAGAGATTCAAACCCAGAGTCAGGAGGCGTCATACAGATGCCTATAGCGTCAGTCATGAAGAGCATATTATGGAGATACCGGAGAAGGAGTCGATCGTCGTTGACAAGGGTGTCTCGAGAGAGTTCTTGGGTCTCATGGGTCTGAGGAAAAGGGATCTCAAAATGAGTAAGAAACCCAGTGATGTAGACATTTGGGAGAACAAAAAAAATACACTCGTCAGAAGGGACGAAAAAATGGGTAGGAAAAAAATGCTTTTCTTGAAGAATCAAAGCGCGGCCTTGCTGATGGGGATGACTGAAAGCGAGGAGAAGAACAACAACAAAGACGGTGAGAAAGTCAAAGAACAAAATCAAGAGCCAAGGGAAGTGGAGGGAAAAGTACCGCCGCTCAGCCCCATCAGGATCGATGGAGAGTTCAAATTAAATGTCAGCCCACCCGGAAGTAGGGAGGGAAAGAAGAAGGCGGGGACGCGGGCGTTGACTCCGCTCAACAGTACTGAAAAACCCCCGACTCCTAAAATTGGGTTTTCGCCCCTGGGGTCGAAGTTGCCAAAATCGCCACCCCAGCGGCAATTGGGGGGGAGGAGCAAAAGCGTTACAAGCCTTGGTACGGGGCTAGGATTTGAGGGTTGGGATGGAGAGGGTGACGTCAACGTGCCATTCTATAGAGAAGAGTTTGCTTCGATAACTCTCAGCGGTAAACAGCATGAAGCACCCGTGGAAGGCTTCAAGAGACAACTGAACCGTAACAGCAGGTTCTGAGAAATGAATTATTTAGTGTTATAATGGGAAAGAATTATTTTGCTAGCAAATTTGTACAGTTTCCTTTATACTTCAAACATGCCATGCCTCCATTCATTGTCAGAAAAAAATGCTTGTTTTTGTCTGTTAACAACGACGACGTGGGTGGGACGGAAGGACAGCAGGACGTAATTACATCAGGGAATCTCTAATCCATGGCCTTAGCCTCCTCCTCATCGTCGTATTCGTCGTCCCCTCCAAGTTCCAGCTCTAAGTTCTTTACCCTCTCTTCTAATGCCACTAACCGGTTTTTCATCGCCTGATTCTCCCTCTTGCTGGTGCTGAGGTGCTGCTGCATCCTTTTGTTCTCAGCAATTTGCAGTCCAAATTTGTGGTTCATCTCTGCTTTCATCGCCTCAATCTGCTCGTTGATTTTTGCAACCGCCGGGCTCAATATTACTTCCACTACCTCGCTAAGTCCTGCTCCAGAAGGGCCAATTATGCTCTCCAACGAGGCAAAGCGGTGGTCTATGGTCTCAATGTTGCTGTTCTGATCTGCAAGGCTACCCTCCAGCTCAGCTATCTTCTTTTTCATAGAACCGCCCCGTTTAGTCGTCACTTCAGGGTCTGACGACATCTTTTATGTAGGGATAATTATATTAGGGTAAAATTAGTGAGTTGTATCCTTAACTCTCGACTTGGAAGCAAATGAAAACGATTATAAAAAAACGCTTTTGCGTTTTTTTATACTAAAAACATGCACACCATAGTTCATAAAACGTCAAGATTCGATAAAAAGAAGATTGAACGAAAATTTGCCAGAAACCGTTCACTCTCACAAAGCAATGTGCTCGGCTTGTTGACAGAAGAGTCTCACCTACAAATCGTGAAAAGAGAGCTAGCAAACACGGTTGCTGCTGACGGTACAATCATCAAAAAGGGAAGGAAAGATGCTAAAGTCGAGAAACATGAAAAATCCAAGGCGTACAACATCATGCAGGACCTCATCTGGAATACCAGAAGCTTGGACAGAGACTTCAAGGAGACAGTTGTGGAGGAAGTGTATAAATACGACTGTAAGATTGGTCCAGGGGAGAAGTACAAAATCAAAATGGTAACGGACAAGCTGAGGCAGCAATCAAGGGAGAAGAACTGGGAGAAAGAAGTCAAGAAAGGCCACATGAAGACAAATGAGATTTGGAAAAAGAAAGAGAAGATCCGAGCCTTGAAGGCGCGGCTGGCGGAAGAACAGCGATTGATGAATCTCCCTGTCCGAGAAATCACTTTTGCGGAGCGAACCACATTAAAACCGCTGAAGGATGCCGAGACAAGGGTGAAATTCATGAAGTCCATCTTCGAACATATCGAGAACCAGAAGGAAATACCCAGGGTCGTCAAGCGCCAAACGAATAAAATTCCCCCTTCTTGCGAGAGCGGTGGCCCGACCTTGTCGAATAATGCGGGAGAGGAGGTGACGCGTGGTTCTAGAAAGGCCATCGCGTACGTTCTCGACAAGGATGACCGGAAAAAGCAGCAGAAAAGAGTTGTTGAAAAAATTCTTGCCAGAAGCGTGACGTCAGTAAAGCAGGCGAACATTGAGTTTAAGGCAATTTGTGATACGCTGCGAGAGAAGGAGGAGTACTACAGAAAAGAAGAAAAAGAGCTTAGTATTCTCGAGAAGGAACTGCGGGAAATTACTCAGGGGAAGGTAACAGAGCTCCACAAAAAAGTCAAAGTTGTGAATTATTGCGTGGAATCACTGGAGAATTTGCTTGAAAAGAAAGTAGTCCCCTTGAAGCGGTTGGAGTCATGTTTGTTCGTGAAAGTGTCGGGGGCCAGGGAGCTAAATCAGGAGTGGCTGCAGGAAATCACTAAAGTCATTCAAAAGCACGGACTGGAAAAAGAGTGTGGGGAGGAAGACCTCGGTAAAATGGTCTCTGCTGCCGAGGAAATTATTGAGCGCCTGGTCGAGAATAGAAATGAATTAATGTTGGAGCTCTCAGAAGTCGAAGAAGGTTTGGAGGAAGAAAAAGTCGAGATTGAGAAGATTCTGGAGAGTCTCAACGACGACTTGGGACGAACTAGGGGGAGGAAAGAAGTTCTGGAAAATATTATTCGTGAGGATGAGAGAAAGAAGGCCGATTTTGATAGGGTGGAGAAGGAAACCGAACGCATGAGACTGCGGCTCCTGGAAGAACAGGAGGCGGAAGAGCAGGGAAGAAGAGCAAGTAGCGTCGACCTGATGGAGGCTTTGTCACCGCCTCCGAGTCCGACGAAGAAGTTCTTTCATCCTTTTGGGGTTGAAGCCGCGGTGGATGCGCGAAAGCAAAAGAGACAATTGATCGACAGAATTGAGGGAGAGAAGATGCAAGAGGCACAGAAGAAAGGACACCAAGCGGTCATGATCCAGATGATCGAGACGACGTCGGCCAAGCGCGCTCGCCACAGCATGGTTAGGACAAAGCCCGCCGAGTGGACCGTTAAGGTGAAAACTCTCTCCCCTAGTCACCGAAGCGTTGATAGCAATTCGGTTACCACTATGGGCAGCGAGGAGAGCACTGTTGGCATAGTGGACGACGCAGCTAGCGTCGCGAGCGGAGAAAAAATCGACGTATTTTTCACGGACCCCGGCACTCCCCGACAACGATACATCAAAAAGAATGCCATCACGAAAATACAAAAAGTTTTCAGGGGTACTCAGGCCCGCTATTGGGTTGATAACCAGGCCACTCGACTTTTCCCCTTGCATCAGACTAATCGCAACTTCCTCGAAGGAGGAAACCGCAGTCGCGCCATCTTCTTGGAAAGGAAGAGGCTCCTTTTACTCAACAGCCAAGAGCGCCTGCAGCCCGAGCTCGATCGGTGGAACAGAGAAAAAGAAGAGCTCGAGAAGAAGATTGAGAAAAAGACCATCAAAATGGGCCGCAAGAGGAACAAGACGATCGTGGCAAATTTGAAAACAAACCAGATGAGCTCCAAGCGACGCCTAAACCAGTACCAGGTCCAAAAATATTTGGATTTGGAAGCATCTCAGCTGCAGAAGAATTTGAGGTTCGTGGCTGCCTGTGTTATCCAACATTATTGCAGCAACTACGTACAAAAAAAGTTCCCCCATTTAAAGACGTTGATAAAAAAGAACAAAAGAAAAAGGGAAATAATGGAACGCCACGCGCTCATTAGAAATCAGAGCAACAAAGAATACGAGAAGCGTCGATTTGAGAAGGCCAAACAAGCTGCAAGTAGATTCGGGATTATCCCGATCATAGTCAGAATGCAGCGAGACTGGCGGGAGTACCTGAGCATCAAGCACAGCAAGCGTGAGATTGAGGCTGCTGTGAGGTTGCTCAAGAGAATGAGGGAAAACGCCAAGAACGGCGCCGAGTTGTTTAAGCAACTGAAAGACGAGCATAGACGCGATATTCTACTTGCGGTTGATTACAATGTGCTCCTAAGGAATAGATTTGTAAAGAGACACTTTCAAGCATTCAGAGATTGGAGCGACGACCGCTTGAGGAGGAAAAAATGGCTATATGACAGGCTGTTGAAGAGGAAGGTTGGTATAATTGAAATCTGGTTCGCGGAAATCATGATCAGCAAGAGAAATTTCATCAACAAAGTAAAGCCCGTGATGTTCCCGCCATTGCTAGCTGTTTACATCCGGTATACTCGAGATAATGACTGGGAGACGCTACTCCAGGAGATTAGCGATTTGTACTGCGAGTTTGACAAGAATAGCCGGGTGAGCAGCCTAGAATTCGAAACATTTACGACCAACAAGGTCGTGGGCTTCAAGAGCAAGCTGAAGGAGCTAAACGAGATGCTTGGGTTTCACATCGGAGATAGTGACATGAGAAAGAAACCAATTTTCGTAGTCAACAAAGACGAATCTCAGATGTCGTTGTCGTTTTGGGAGTGGTTGCATCGCTGCAGTTGTTTTTTGTGGTCGCGCAGCCGAGATTTGATGCGTTTGAATGTAAAACAGACCACAATCGAGGAGCGCGGGGTTGTTGACGGGCTGCTTTGGCAGTTTCTCATGAAGGCGAACTTGAACCCCCACAGCCTGTCCGCAAAATTCAGACTGAAAAGCACCAACTTTCTCAAGTGGAGAGGAGAGGAAGAGCTCTGCAAGGAGTGTGTTGCCATCATTACCAACGTCAATGGGGTGTGCGATGTTTGTGGTAGCAAACAGCTACCCAGATACATGCGCAAAACTGAAACCACTCACTGCAGCACTGCTGAAAGTGACGGTGTAAGAGACTTTTCTGACGGTGGCAAGTTCTCGAGGAGTCTGCGGGGACTAATGAAGTTTGGAAAAGTGGTCAATGTCGTCAGCACCGTGGCGGACATAAACGATACCATAGACCTCTTCCTTGTACAGAGCCAGATGGCCTGCTTGGCTCCAGTCGGAGGTTGGCGAAGAAGCCACACCGTAGAAGAGGTGTGGAGCTACAGTGCCCGAACCGCGCGGGAGACTGTTCATCGCTTGAAGAGAAGGGGGGTTCTTTCCATCGGTGACCTCTACAGATGCAGCCGAGGGGAGGCTGATGCCACCTTGGAGGAATTCATGGGCGGAGACAAGAACAGACAACTCTGTTTGAAAGTTAGAAGCTTACTGAAGATGCTTGAGGAGAGTTTGGAGGTTTGTTTGAAGGAAGAGCACACTGCCGAGGATGTGAGAAGAGGAAAGGCCGGGGTGGAGAACGGAACGGGAGGGACGGGCGGAACGGGGGGGGAGTCTGTCAGCATGTTCAAATCGAAATATAGCAGTGATGCCGCGTCATCGAACATGTTCCTTCGTAGAACTGTCACTATTAACAGAGAGAGAGTAGGAAACGAAAAATGTAGCACTACGTCAAGGCCGAAAACGAGATAAGTTTTTGAAAAAAAGCAGAAGTTTTTTTTTGGTACTGCTAGGTATAAATTGTTTCTTTTTCTTTGCTTTTTAGTTTCATGGAAGAGTATTCTAAAATTTCCAAGCCCATTTTGTGCTTTCTGCGCACCTTCCCTCGCCGTTGGACTTGAAATAGAATACACTACATTTGCTTCCCTTGTCCAACGACACGGCATTACCGGTCTGTAACCAGCATTCTCCCTGAGCGCAGAAAGGTGAGTGACGGCAAATCGCAGCAAATCATGCTGCTCACACAAATGAACTACTGTCAAACTCACCTCGTTCGCCTTGTTGGTATTGTAGGCGTAAGTGCAGCTGTTACCCCCGTCGTCGACAAGTTCAATGTAGTCGTAGTCACTTACGGGGTCATTTACTTTCCACTGCACGTTGATCCTGTTAAAGTCTATTGATTTCACCCTCACCACTTCTTTTACTTTTTTCTTCGCCTTGGGTTTCAGCTTGCTATCCTCGTCAAATAGCTTGAAAAGACGGGAATTCGCCACCCCGTCCGCTTTTTTATATGTGTCCCCATTGATGTAGGAAAGGAAGTATTTCATTCCTCTGCTGCAGCTTCCGCTTGCATCAATGGCAAGTTCTCCTTTTTTCGATGCCCCCGAATTGTACTCGTAAGTCACATAATTCTCCTCGCTGTTTCCCTCCTGAACGAGGGCGATATAATCACTGCTCTTGGGGTACTGCACATTCCACGAAGCTGTGATCTTCTCTCCTTCGGCGCACTTAACGGCAATGTAAAAACCTGTTGGCGCTGATGTTGTTGCTGCTGCTGTTGACGGTGCTGTGGTCGCTCCTGCGGTGTCATCATTGTTCTGCTCGGCCTGCCACCTCCTTTCCTCCTCCTCCTCCTCCCTCCTCTGTCTCTCCTCCTCCTCCTCCTCGGCCTTCTGAATCGCCGCCTGCTTCTCCGCATCTTCGTTTTTCACGACTTTCAAGTATTCAGCCATTCCAACTCCCGATTTAAGGAATTTTTTGTAGAACTTTTTAAACTCTGCCTCGGTGATGTCACCATCGTCATTCTTGTCGAGAGTTCTCAAAAGAGCCTCCTTCGTCTCTTCATCCTCGATGTCATCGTCATCGAGGAAGACGCTTTCGAAGCTTGTGACAAAACTGTCGTCCAGAAGACAAGACATCACACCCTTCTCGTGTCCTGCGCCCGCCTTGAGCCTATTGAAGAGGATCTGGAACTCGTCCTTGGGCTCCTCGCTAGTGGTAATGTTTGCCTTCTCTAAGAGCGCATCGAGCTTCTCCGCATTGTTGTGGACTGCGAGATTCGTGTCTGTGCCAACGCAGGTGTCTAATGCCTTGATGACCCTGTCCAGCTGGTTGAGGTCATCTCTGAACTTTGATGTAGCCTTACTGGAGCCAAGCATCTTCATGATTGACCGCTTTTTGGACCACTCGTTCATGTGCTTGAAGAGAAGTTTGATGTACGTGTCAAGCTCGTTCAGCTGGGTCCGAATGGAGGAGTGGCAGTTGTCAGGGGAGAAGCGGGAGAGGACGGGGTGCAAGCGTTTGACGGTAAGAAAGATCTGCAACCGTGCGACCGTGCGACCGTGTGAGCGTGTGAGCGACCATGCTCGACATGCGAACATGCGAGCGAAGCGAGCGCGAAAGAGAGTTAGGGTGACGGCAGGGGACTTACCTCAAGGCATATATCATCAGCTTCAGCCTTTTGTTCTGCGAGCACGAGAATTTGCTTCGCGACACTGCAAACGCTACCAATTACAGGAACTGACTCGCCGATCGACATAATCGCGTCAAAGGCTGGAAAGTGTGTGAGGTTGAGAGAAGAAAAGAGAGGAAAAGGGGGTGGAATTGAGGAAAAGGCTTACCTTCACACACTTCGTTTGCTTTTCCTGCGAGTTCGCTGAATCCACTCATGGCTTGACAAAAGGTTTTTTTAGCAGAAAGTATATGAATTGCTGTAGTTTCAGTTGTTTCTTTATATTTACTACTTTTCTCAGAGGTCCAGGTTCAACTTTCAACTTTCAACTCCCCACGTGAACGCACCATCCCATAATGATAAAGTAATTTTGAACAAAAAATATAGACAAATGTCGTTGCAGTTAAAAATTCCGAGCATAATTTATTTCTATCTTCTCTTTACGACTATCATAGTCAAAATTCCTAGTAAGCCGCAAAATACAGGGACGAAAGCCATTGTGTCTCTGATAAAATTGGCGCATTCAGGATTCGTATGCTGCATATCGTCGTCGTCATCCAGACACACATTGTCTCGGTGCAATTGTATAAGTATTATCAGAAGGCCGCTGCCAAGTTTATCTGTGAAACTCATACACCCGTACACAAAAGCACCTGAAGATACCTCCTCGCCAATAAGGTCGTTCACTGAACTCACGGCACCTACCATAATGGTCGCCGTGCCAAGACCAAGCAACACTGCAATCAAATATATGAAGGAGGTGTTGTCTTTGTCGATGTAGAAACAACTCAGGCTAGCCCCGCAGCTGATGAGGCCACCCAAGTAAAAGGAGTTCTTTCGGCCCAGTTTTCTGTTAATTCTGCCGAGAAAAAGAGTCGCAATAAAACTGGCGACATAGAGGAGGCAAGGAATGATAGCGAGTAGGGCTGTTTCCGTTTGGAGAGTCTTGACTAGAAAGAAGCTGATATACACCATGACGATGTTAATCAGCGCCCTCGTGGCCATGTAAACTGTTCCCACCTTGTAAAACTCGATAGATTTTAACCACTCACTCCAATGCTTCCTCCCCCCCCGGTTGCCATCATTTTCAATGTCGCTGTTGCTTCCGCTACCCTGATTCACATCTTGCAGAAGCTTGGTGGTCATATCATCAGAGTTCGACAGCGGATCCTTATTGGATGATGCGAACTTATCTTGGCTGACGCACCGTCGGTGCATTCCAATGTAGAAAAATAAGGTGCAAAGGAGGCCAACACTTAACGTGAACCCACCCAGGTATCGATATTTGGCCTTTGTTGCCTCGTCAATTGGGTCCACTCCCTTGATCAACCCCAGATACGAGTTGAAAACCATCAAGTTACTGAGGATCGTAAAACTGTACCGCTTGGAGGTGAGTCTAGTTCGTATGTTCTCATCGTTACTCAGGTCAGTGATAAGGGCCAAGTGGCTGACCTGCGTTTGCAGTGGAGTGGGTGGTGGGTTCATTTTGTGGTGAGAGTGTAGGAGTGTAGGAGTGTAGGAGTGTAGGAGTGTAGGAGTGTGGGAGTGTGGGAGTGTGGGAGTGTGGGAGTGTGGGAGGTGAGGTAGGTGAATGGTGAAGAATGGAATTTTTAGTGTTGGAAGGAAGGGGGGCGGTTCACAAACAAGGTTCCGGTGCCAGTACCGCAGCAACGTCGCTGCTACTACTACTGCTGCTGCTGCTGCTGCCGCAGACCGCGCCAACCAAGATTATTCGCACGCACACGGTCACTCACCTGTACACTAGCCCAGCCAACGTTAAAGAGTGCTGCAGCAAGGCAATAGTAGAGGGTCATCCAAATGTTGCCAATGTTGCAGGTTTCACATCCATCAAAGGGGGAGTAAATCCATACCCCAGAATAACACAGGGCAACAAGAATTGTGCCGAAGAAATGAAATTTCGTCCTCTTGCAGAAGCGCCAGCCAAGAACTGTCATGGACGACGAACTGTCAGAGAGCAAACCAACTATCGGGGTGGCAATACCATCAGCAATCTGCCCAGAAAGCATGATAACGCCTGCCTCTCCGGGATGAAATAAAACTGTATTTTCGAGATAAATTAACAGGTAAGTGAACCAACAGCACGCTGCCATGTCATTCAAAACATGACCAACACTGAAAGCAAAAGTCGTGAACTTGGGAATTCCCTCCCCGACACCAGAACCGTCAGACGGTGGGCGACCTTCCGGGATGGAGCGGGGGATATCGCTAAAAGAAGTCCGCCCTGTAGCCGCCGTGGCCTGTGACGCCGAACCCCGCGACAATGACCGTGTTCGAAAACTTTCTAGATTGTCACTGTACGCGCTCGAGTATATCTCATCTCCTCCGTCATCTGAATACGTCACAGATTGTGACGGAGACGGTGCGCGCATCATATTTGCGAAAAACGCAA